>Ga0123354_10003579_pt1 | contig 21518 bp, 22 predicted proteins | sample TergutLab28metaG_2_FD_97872 | JGI IMG/M metagenome (GOLD analysis project Ga0123354, IMG submission 97872) | Labiotermes labralis P4 segment gut microbial communities from Petit-Saut dam, French Guiana - Lab288 P4 | ecosystem: Host-associated > Arthropoda: Insects > Digestive system > Gut ... | reverse complement strand
GCATCAGCGCCCGGCTCGGCGACGGTCTTCATGATCGACGAGGCTGTGGCTACCCGGCCCCGCCTCATCCCCCGCCAACTCCCCCACACCCCCCATCTGCCCTTGCTCCAGCACATACCCCCGATCGCTGACCAGTTCGGCGAAATGGGTGTTCTGCTCCGACAGCAGGATGCTGGCCCCTTGCGCTTTCAGTTGCAGGATCATGTGCGCCATCTGCTCGGCGATAACCGGCGCCACGCCTTCGCTGGGTTCGTCCAGCAGCACCAGGTAAGGGTTGCCCATCAACGTGCGGGCAACGGTCAACATCTGCTGCTCGCCGCCGCTCATCTGGCCGCCGGGGCGGTGGGGCATGGCGCCCAAGTTGGGAAACAGCTCGAACAGCCTGGCCGGAGTCCACGTGGGCGCCGGGCTGCCGTCGGGCCAGCGGCGCGGCGGCTGCCGGCCGACTTCCAGGTTCTCCAGCACGCTCAGGCCGGTGAATACGCGCCGGTCTTCGGGCACGTAGCCCAGGCCCTGGCGGGCGCGCTCGTGCGGCTCGGCGCGCGCCAGCTCGCGCCCCATGAAGCGCACGCTGCCGCGCCGCCGCGCCACCATGCCCATGATGGCCTTGAGCGTGGTGGATTTGCCGGCGCCGTTGCGCCCCATCAGCGCCACCACTTCGCCGCGCCGCACCTCCAGGTCGATGTCGAACAGGATCTGCGCGCCGCCGTGCCAGGCGCTCAGGCGCTCGACTTGCAGCAGCACGTCGGTCATGGCGACTTTCCAAAGAGTTTGCCGCTGCCCAGGTACACCTCCCGCACTTCGGGGTGCTCGCGGATGTCCCGCGGCGCGCCGGCGGCGATCAGGCGCCCACGCGCCAGCACGATCATGCGGTCGGAGTAGGCGAACACCACGTCCATGCTGTGCTCGGTGAACAGCACGGCCATGCCGCGCTGGCGCACCAGGCGCCGGGTCAGCGCCATCAATTCGTTGCGCTCCCCGGGCGCCATGCCGGCGGCGGGTTCGTCCATGAGCAACAGGCGCGGCTGGTGGGCGATGGCCATCGCCAACTCCACCCGCTTGACGTCGCCATAGGCCAGCTCGCCGCACGGACGCCCGGCCTGCCCGGCCATGCCGACCTGCTCGAGCAGCGCCAGCGCCTCCTCGCGCCGGTACGCCGCCGCGCGCCGCCACAGCGACAGCCCATGCCCGTCGCGCGACAGCAGCGCCATCTGCACGTTTTCGGCCACGGTGAGCGAAGCGAAGGTTTCGGCGATCTGGAACGTGCGGCCCACGCCCAGGCGCCAGATCTGGCGCGGCTTCAGGCCCACCAGTTCGTGCCCGTCCAGGCGGATGGAGCCGCAGTCGGCCTTGAGCTGGCCGCCCACCATGTTGAAGATGGTGGACTTGCCCGCCCCGTTGGGGCCGATCAGCGCCAGCAGTTCGCCCGGCATCAGTTCAAAGCTCACGCCGTCCACCGCCCGCACGCCGCCGAACGACTTGCCCAGTTCGCGGACGGCCAGCAAGGCCGCGCCGCCGCTCATGGCCGCCCTTTCGCGCGCAGCTCGCGCCAGCGCCGCGCGAGCTGGCGCGCGCCGCCGGCCAGGCCGTCGGGGAACGCCAGCACCAGCACCAGAATGACGGCGCCCAGCGCGGCGCGCCAATAGTCGGTGTGGCGCACCACCACGTCTTGCAGCCAGGTGAAGCTCACCGCCCCCACCACCGGCCCGGCGAGCGCGTGCAGCCCGCCCAGCAGCACCATGACCAGGCCGTCCACCGACTTGCCGATGTCCATCGACTCCGGCGCGATGCTGCCCTTGGAATAGGCGAACAGCGCCCCCGCCGCCCCGGCGAACGCGCCGGCCACGACGAAGGCCAACCGCTGCACCCGCTGCACGTCGATGCCGATGGCCTCTGCCCGCAACGGCGCATCGCGCCCCGCCCGCAGCGCGTAGCCGAAGGGCGCGAACAGCATGCGCCGCAGCGCCCACAGCCCGGCGCCGACCAGTGCCAGCGTCAGCCCATAGTAGGCCCGCTTGTCGGCCAGCCACGCCGCCGGCCAGACCCCGGTCAGGCCGTTGCTGCCGCCGGTCAGGCCGTCCCATTGGTAGGTCACGGCCCAGACGATCTGCGCGAAGGCCAGCGTCAGCATGGCCAGGTACACGCCCGACAGCCGCACCGCGAACCAGCCGCACGCCAGCGCCGCCAGCGCCCCCAGCAGCGGCCCGGCCAGCAGCGTGAGTTCCATCGGCAGGCCCGCCGCCTTCAGCGCCAGCGCCGCGCCGTAGGCCCCCAAGCCGAAGTACGCCGCGTGCCCGAACGAATGCAGCCCGCCCGGCCCCATGATGAAGTGCAGGCTGGCGGCAAACAGCGCGGCCACGCCCAGGTCGGTGGCTAGCACGACGGTGTAGTCCGAGCGCGCCAGCCACGGCAGCGCCACCAGGGCCAGCGCCAGCGCCGCCAGCGCCGCGCGGCTGACCGGGCCGGCGCGCGTCAGCGGCGGCTCGGCCGCGCCGGCCTGACGGGTGGGCGGCTGCGGGCGGCCCAGCAGCCCCCAGGGACGCCAGATCAGCACCGCCGCCATGACGACGAAGTCCACCACCAGCGTGGCCTTGGAAAAATTCACCGTCTGCCCCAACAGCGTGACCGTGCCCAGCCAGACGCACAGCGCCTTGACGATCGAAATCAGCAGCGCCGCCAAGTAAGCGCCGGGCAGCGAGCCCATGCCGCCGGCCACCACCACCACGAAGGCGGCAACGATGGTGTTCAGGTCCATCGCCAGATGCGCCGGTTCGCGCGGCAGTTGCAGCGCCCCGCCCAGGCCGGCCAGCGCCGCGCCGAGGGCGAACACCGCCGTGAACAGCCAAGCCTGGTTTACGCCCAGCGCGCCCACCATCTCGCGGTCCTGCGTGGCCGCGCGCACCAGCATGCCGAAACGCGTGCGCATCAGCAGCAGCCACACCAGCACCAGCACCAGCGGGCCGGCGGCGATCAGCAGCAGGTCGTAGGTCGGAAACTGCCGCCCCAGCACCTGCACCGCGCCGCGCAGGCCCGGCGCGCGCGGGCCGAGCAGCTCTTCCGGCCCCCACAGGTACAGCGTCGCGTCCTGGATGACCAGCACCAGCGCGAAAGTGGCCAGCAACTGGAACAGCTCCGGCGCCTTGTAGATGCGGCGCAGCAGCAGCCACTCGATCAGCGCGCCCAGCACGCCCACCGCCAGCGCCGCCGCCAGCAGCGCGGGCCAGAACCCCAGCGTGGCGCCGAAGCGTTCGACCAGCGTGCAGGCCAGGTAGGCGCCCAGCATGAAGAACGAGCCGTGCGCGAAGTTGACGATGCGCGTCACCCCGAAGATCAGCGACAGCCCCGCCGCCACCAGAAACAGCGACGAGGCGTTGGCCAGCCCGCCCAGCAGCTGCACCCACAGGCCCGACCAGTTCATGCCAATTCGCGTTTCAATAAAGCACCGTTCGGGCTGAGCCTGTCGAAGCCCTGCGCCGGCCTTCGACAAGCTCAGGCTGAACGGTGATAAAAGTTGTCACGCGAATTGGAATCATGCGGGCGGCCCATGGAAGAGCGTGGCGCTACCGGGAAAACGCTTCACGTCAAGGCGCACTGCGCGACTTCTTGATCTCGGCCTCCGGCGGCTGGAACTTGGCGCCGTCCGCGTAGACGTAATCCACCATCACCCCCTTGCCTTGGTCGAGCGCGGTCTTGCCGACGAAGGCGCCCATGGTGGACTGGTGGTCTTCGGGGCGGTAGGTGATCCGGCCAAAGGGCGTGTCGACTTGCAGACCGCGGAACGCCGCCACCATCTTGGCGGGGTCGGGATCGCCGGCCTTTTTCAAGCCCGCCGCCGCCGACAGGATCATGCTGTAGCCGACCACCGAGCCCTGGCGCGGGTAGTCGTTGAACTTGGCCTGATAGGCCTTCAGGAACGCCTGGTGCGCCGGCGTCTGGATGCCGTACCAGGGGTAGCCGGTGACGATCCAGCCGACGGGCGCCTCGTCGCGCAGCGGGTCCAGGTATTCCGGCTCGCCGGTGAGCAGGCTGACGACGGCGCGGCCCTCGAACAGGCCGCGCGTGTTGCCCTCGCGCACGAAGCGCGACAGGTCGGCGCTGAACAGCGCGTTGAAGATGGCGTCGGGCTTGGCGTCGCCCAGCGCCTGCACCACGCTGCCGGCGTCCACCTTGCCCAGCGGCGGCGCCTGCTCGGCGACGAACTCCACGTCCGGCTGCGCGGCCTTGAGCAGCGTCTTGAAGGCCGTCACCGCGGCCTGGCCGTACTCGTAATTGGGGTAGATCAGGGCCCAGCGCTTTTTCTTCAGCTTGACCGCCTCGGGCACCAGCATCGCCACCAGCATGTAGGTGCCGGGACGCAGGCGGAAGGTGTAGCCGTTGCCGCCCTCCCAGGTAAGCTTGTCGGTCAGCGGCTCGCCGGCCAGGAAGAACACCTTCTTTTGCCGGGCGAAGTCGGCCACCGCCATGCCGGTGTGGGACAGGAAGGTGCCGGTCAGCACGTCCACCTTCTCGCGCGACACCAGTTCCTCGGCCACGCGCACAGCGTCGCCCGGGTTGGCGTTGTCGTCGCGGATCACCAGTTCCAGCCGGTGCCCGTTCACCCCGCCGGCGGCGTTGATTTCGTCGACCGCCAGCGCCATGCCCTTCTTGTACGGTTCCAGAAAGGCCGGCTGCGCCTTGTAGCTGTTGATCTCGCCGATCTTGTAGACCGGTTGGGCCAGGGCGCTACCGGCGGCCAGCAGGGCGGCCAGGGCGAGCGGGCTCAGGCAGAGCAGGCGGCGTGAAGGCATGTTGGTGTCTCCTTGGGGCTTGATGATGATGCCGAAAGGGCAAAGGCCGCATTCTGCGTCATTGCGGAGCGCCCGTCCGCAACCGCTTGAACTACGCCGGCCCGCCGGCCACCTTCAGCGCCAGGCACAGATCCTGCCAGGCCTTGGCCTTTTCGGGCAGGGCGCGCAGCAGGTAGGCGGGGTGGTAGGTGACGATGACAGGCACGCCCCGGTACTGGTGCACCCGCCCGCGCAGACGGCCAATGGGTTCGGTGGTTTGCAGCAGCGACTGCACAGCAAAGCGCCCCATGGCCAGAATGATGCGCGGCTGCACCAGCTCCACCTGCCGGCGCAGGTAAGGCTCGCACTGCGCCACCTCTTCCGGCTGCGGGTTACGGTTGCCCGGCGGGCGGCACTTGAGCACGTTGGCGATGTACACGCCCTGTTTGCCGGCCACCGGCGTCTCCTCCGTCGCCTGGCGCGACAGCCCGATGGCGGCCAGCATGTTGTCCAGCAGCTTGCCGGCCTGACCGACGAAGGGCTGACCCTGGCGGTCCTCGTTGTCGCCCGGGGCCTCGCCCACCACCATCCAGTCCGCCGCGCGGCTACCGACGCCGAACACCGTCTGCGTGCGCTGGGCGCACAGGCCGCAAGCTCGGCAGCCGGCCACGGTGGCCTCCAGCGCGGGCCAGTCCATCGACGCCACGCCCTCCGGGCGCGGGCCGAGCGCGGCGCCGGCGGGCGCGGCGGCCGGCATGGGCACCGACGCGGGAACAGGCGGCGACGCCGGGCGCGCGGGCGGCGGCGTCCGGGCCGGCGCTGCTTTTTCAACCGGCGCCCGCGCCTTCTCGGCAGCTATCGATTCAGGAGCGCCCTTGGCTCGCGGGAGCCACACCCTGACGCCCATTTCGGCCAGCAAGGCGCGCTGGCGCTGATCCAGCTTCAGGCTCATGTCAGTTGCAGGCTCATGACCACGGCGTCCTCGCGCTCGCCAGGGCCCAACGGGTAGTAGCCCTTGCGCGCGCCGGCGCGGACAAAGCCGTGGTCGAGGTAAATCTTCTGCGCCCGCACATTGCTGACGCGCACTTCCAGCCACAGCCATTCGGCGCCCCGACCGCGAGCCCACAGCGTCAGCGCCTCCAGCATCACCAGCGCCCAGCCCTGGCGCTGGTAGGCCGGCGCGACGGTGAGGTTGAGCAGGTGCGCCTCCCGAAAGCCCAGCATGGCGACGAAGTAGCCCAGCAGTTCGTCGCCCGCCAGCAAGCACTGCGCCTGATGGCCCGACGCCAGCGTGTCGACGAAGTTGCCGCGCGACCAGGGGTTGCTGTAGGCGGCCTGCTCGACGCGCAGCACGGCGTCCAGCCTGCTGGGCGTCATCGGCTCGAAACGCGCCTCGGCGGCTTGGCCGCCGGCGGGCAGCGCGGCGTGCAAGGCGGGAGCGGCGTGCAGAACGGCGGCGCGCATGGTGGGTCTTGATTTAATGGGAAGGCTAGCCGCGCGCGGCGGCGCGCTCAGCGGTAGTTTGCGCCACTTTGTCGCGGATGTAGAGCGGCAGCGCCTGCTCGGCGGGCACGGCCTGCCCGGCGGCCAGCCGCGCCGGCGCCAGATCAAGCAGCGCGGACGCGGTGGGCCAAGCCTCGATGCGCGGCCAGCCGCGCAATGCGGGCGGCAGGCGGTCGGCATAGCCGGGGCCGAAGGCGTTGCCGGCCAGCACCCAGCCGCCGCCGGCGTCGGCCTCTGGCGGCACGGCCAGCGCCTCGGGCGCGCCGACGGTAATGCCGCCCAGCGCCCGCCAGCCGGCGGTGGCGTCGTGCGCATAGGCGGCGCTGTACAGCTCGCCCATGCGCGCGTCCAGCAGCGCCAGCACGCGCGCCGCGCCGTGCGACTGACGCGCCGCCTCGGCCACGGCCAGCAAGGTGTCCACCGGCAGCACCGGCACGCCGGCGCCGAGCGCCAGCCCCTGCGCCACCGAACAGGCGGTGCGCAGCCCGGTGAACGAGCCGGGCCCGCGCCCGAACACGATGGCGCGCAACTCGCCCAGCGCCAGGGCGGCCTGCGCCAGCAGCGCCTGCGCGGCGGGAATCAGCGCCGCCGACGCCTGCGCGCCGCCCGGCCCCTGGTGCTGCCAGCGCCGGCCATCGGCGCGCTGCACGGCCACCGACAGGCGCTCGGTGCTGGTGTCGAAGGCCAGCAGGTTCATGGAAATCATCTTGGACGGTTTTTCATTCGGCTCGCGGGCGGCCTTCCAGCAGGCGCGAGCCAGCGCCTGTCAGCAACAGCATGGGCAACAGTGCTCCGAAACTGAAACACAGATTGGTGTGGCGTTCCACGTCGACATAACCGTCGCCAAAAATGGCGGAAAACAAACCATAGTTGAACAACAAGCCCTGCGCGGCGAACACCACCGCCCAGCGCCGCGCGTTGCCACGTCCCACCGCCAGCAAGGCCACGGCCAGCACGAACGGACCGACGATCGACAGCCAGATCAACGCCTGCGCCCAGCCCGGCGAAAGCCGCATGATGACATCATTGAACGAGGCCCTGGCCCGATTATCCGAGTCCGAGATGGACGCCAGGCTCTGGCCCTCCACCTGTCCCAGGTTGCTTTGCACGAAGCCCCGATAGCGGACCGCGATATTCTTGACGATCGGCACCATCACCTGCGGCTCGGCCACCAGGGCGCGGGCAATGCGCGTGAGCGGCAGGCGCATGATGGGCGGGCAATTCGCCTCGAACTCGGCGGCGGGCGCGGCCCACCAGTGCTTGCCCGACATCGCCAGACAGCTCTCGGGCAGCTTCATGGCACGCAACATCGCTGGCGGGTCTTGCGACGCGGGCAGCAGCATGTGCAGCACGGTATTGACGCGGTTGGCGCTGGTGATCAGCTTCATCAGATCACCCGCTGGGCGCTGGAACACCATGACCGGTACCGCGCAAACCACGGCGGCCAGCAGCGTCCATCCGAGCGTGGCGCGACGCGAGGGCGCGCCGCCGCCCTGGCGGCCCACCCAAGCCAGCGCCAGCGCCACGGGCAGCAAGGCCAACCCGAGGTACGCCCACTGGTTGCGGTTGAGGGCCAAAAATAGCGTCAGCAGGGCACCGGCCAGCAACGTTGCACGCGTGGCCAGCCGCTGCTCCAGCCACAGCCACAGCACGCTGACCAGCAGGGTGGCCGCCATGAAGGCCGAAAATTCCGCATACAGGGTGTTGAGAAACAGCAGGTGAATCGGGTCGGCGATGACGCAGCACCACAGCGCGAACCCCAGCGCGGCGGCCGGACGGGCCAGCAGGCGGCCGAACACCCACAGCGCGCCCGCCAGCCAGACGATCAGCAGCGTGGCGCCGGCGACCTTGATGTCCATGACGCCGTCCGGGCCGCTGAACGCCTTCATGGCCGCCACCTGGACCGCCTTGACCAGCAGATCGGACGAGGGATAGATCGGCGGGCCCATGGGGGCCGCCTGGATGTAAAAGCGCCAGGGCTGCTCGGGTGTGCTGGCATGGATCGCCTGGCCGGAGTCCCGGGGCTTGAGGCCGAACACCTCGGTGGCGCGCACCTGATCCCAGTTGTTGGCATAGCCGAGCAAGGGATCGGCGGCCCACAGCGTGACGGCGCGCGCCAGCATCAGCGCCAGGATGAGCCACGCCAGCGCCTGCACGGCGCGGCCGGCTCCCGTCTGGCGGGGCGGCGCGCCCGAGCCACGGCCCGGCATCAACCGCCCCTGACGAGCGCCGCCACCGCTTGCCCCATCTCGGTGGTGCTGGCCGCGCCGCCCAGATCGGGCGTGCGCGGGCCGTGGGCCAGCACGGTTTCGATGGCGCGCAGCAGGGCGTCGTGCGCCGCGTCCTCGCCCAGGAAGCGCAGCATCAGCGCCGCCGACCAGATCATGGCCACGGGGTTGGCGATGTTCCGGCCGTAGATGTCGGGCGCCGAGCCGTGCACCGGCTCGAACAGGCTGGGAAATTGGCGCTCCGGGTTCAGGTTGGCCGACGGCGCCAGGCCGATGGTGCCGGTGCAAGCCGGGCCCAGGTCGGACAGGATGTCGCCGAACAGGTTGCTGGCCACCACCACGTCGAAGCGTTGCGGCTGCAAGACGAAGCGCGCACTAAGGATGTCGATGTGGTGTTTTTCCATCGCCACCCGCGGATAGCGCCGGTGCATGGCATCGGCGCGGGCGTCCCACCAGGGCATGCTGATGGCGATGCCGTTGCTCTTGGTGGCGACGTCGAGTTTCCGGCGTGGCCGGGCGGCGGCCTGCTCGAAGGCGAACTTGAGCACGCGGTCGGCGCCGAAAGCGCTCATCACCGTTTCCTGCACCACGATTTCGCGCTCGGTGCCGGCGTACATCACGCCGCCCAGGTTGGTGTACTCGCCCTCGGTGTTTTCGCGCACCACCAGGAAGTCGATGTCGCCGGGCTTACGGCCTGCCAGCGGGCAGGGCACGCCCTCGAACAGCCGCACCGGGCGCAGGTTGATGTACTGGTCGAACTCGCGCCGAAACTTCAGCAGGCTGCCCCACAGCGAGATGTGGTCGGGCACGGCGGCCGGCCAGCCGACGGCGCCGAACAGGATGGCGTCCACGCCCTCGAGCTGCGCCTTCCAGTCATCGGGCATCATCTGGCCGTGCTGTTGGTAGTAGTCGCAACTGGCCCAGTCGATCGGCATCAGCTTGAGCCGCAGGCCGAACGCCCCGGACGCCGCGTCCAGCGCGCGCAGCGCCTCGGGCATCACTTCCTTGCCGATGCCGTCGCCCGGGATGACGGCGATGCGGTGGGTGGCGGGCTGGGTGGTGGTCATGGCGCGGTGCTTTCCTTGCGACCGCCAAGCATAGCGCCCGACGCTAAAAAGCCGGCCCTCGGGCCGGCTTTTGTTGCTTTGCGGTGGATGGGATTACCAGCGGTACCGGAAGTAGTAGTAGATGTTTTCCAGGTAGCCGTCGTTGACCAGCATGCGCTGGAACGTGGGCGTGATGTAGAGATTGTCGGCAAACATCCAGCGCGTGGGATCGGGCGGGTTGGACGCGCCGGCGCCGGTCACCAGCGTGCTCGGCGTGCAGGTGGTGGCATCGGGCGTAGCGCACACCGGATCGCGCGCGGGATCGGGATAACCCAGCGTGGCGTCAGGGTAGCCGCTCTGACCCAGCGGGTAGTTCTCGGGCTTGTTGTAGATCAGGTTGTAGAACTGCGCGGCGTCGACGAACAGCACGCTCTTGGCCCACTTGGTGTCGGCGAGTTCAAGCTTGACTGAATCGTTGAACGCGGTGGACAGGGTGTTGATGGCGCCGGACTGGTCCGTGCCGTTGGCCCAGGGCTGGCTGGTGTCGTGGCCCCAGGGCGTGTTGCCGAGCCAGTAGATGCCGACCACCAGCACGTGCTTGGCGCCTGAATTGACCAGCCGCTGGACCTGGTCGCCCAGCGCCTTGCCGGCGGCCTGCACGGTCTGGGTGGTGGTGACGGAAATGCCGGTGGCATTGACCGCTTCCACGATGTCGTCGATGCCGCCGGCCACCACCACCACGTCGCCGCTGCTGTCAAAGGCAAAGCCGGGGCGCGCCAGCAGGGTGTCGATCTGCTGCGCGATGCTGGGCGCGTTGGTGCCGCTGGTGGTGTCAGCGCTGGCCACGCGCGCGTGGCCCTGGGCGTAGCCCCAGCAGTAGTCATCGCAGCCTTGCGAGGCCGGCTGCAACTGCACGCCGTAGTAGGCGGCCAGCTGCTGCACCCAGTTGAAGTTGCTCAGGCCGTCCCAGGAACCGTCCGGGTTGTAAGTGGTGGGACCGTAATTGATGGTGAAGACGTAGCCGTTCTGCCCAACGTCGGCAAAGCCATCGCCCACGGTGATGAAGCGCGTAGGCTTAAGGTCGGACACCACCGAGCCGGAGCCGCAGGCGCCCAGTGTCGCGGCAGCGCCCGCGCAAGCCAGCGCCAAGGCGGCGCGACGAAACCAGGAAGCACTCATGGCAAGGATTCTCCAAAAACGTTGGCGCATAGTTTATTACGCGCCGGACTGCGGCGGTTCAGCGCGGGCCATCAGGCCGCCGCCGCGCGTTGCAAGCGGTCGCGCACACCGTCCCAGGCCGGGTCGCCGGGCGGGGTTTCGACCCAGATCAGGCGCGCGCCGGCGTCGTCGAAGCCGCGCAGCACCGCGAACAGTTGCCGCGCCGCTTCGGCGGCGTCGCCCGGCATGCGGCGCAGCGTAATGGCGCTGGAAGGCGAGCGCAGCGACGCGCGCGCCCAGACGGCGATGCCGCGCCCCTCGGCGCCCAGCAGTTCGAGGGCGGCGCGCAGTTCGCGCTCGTCCATCAGGCGCAGCTTGGCGCGCGGCGCGTAATGGGCCGCCAGCGTGCCTGGCGCTTGCGGCTCGGGCGTGGCCAGCGCCTGCCTGTCCAGCAGGCGGGCGCCCGCCGCGCGCTCGATGTCGGCGCGCGCCAACTGGCCGGGCCGCAGCAGCACCGGCGCGCCGCGCGTGCAGTCGACGATGCTGGACTCGATGCCGACCTCGCAGGCGCCGCCGTCCAGCACCAGCAGCTCGCCGCCGAACTCGGCCGCCACATGCGCCGCCGTGGTGGGACTGACGCCGCCAAAGCGGTTGGCGCTGGGCGCGGCCAGCCCGTGCAGGCCGCGCGCCGCAGCCGCAGCCAGCAGCGCCCGCGCCACCGGGTGCGCCGGACAGCGCAGCCCGATGCTGGCGTGGCCGCCGGCGGCGCCTTCGGCCACGCCGGCGCGGCGCGGCAGGATCAGCGTCAGCGGGCCGGGCCAGAAGGCGTCGATCAGCCGGCGCGCAAAGGGCGGCACTTCGGCGGCAAAGACGTCCACGGCCTCCTGGTGGCCGACGTGCACGATCAGCGGATGGCTGGCGGGCCGGCCCTTGGCGGCGAAGATGGCGCGCACCGCGGTGGCGTTGCCGGCGTCCGCCGCCAGGCCGTACACCGTCTCGGTGGGCAGACCGATGAGCCGCCCCGCCGCCAGCGCGTCCACCGCCTGGACGATGCTGTCCGCCTGTTGGCCGTCGAGAATCATGGGAATTTTTCGATGCCCAGCAGTTCGGCGGCGCGCAGGGCGTTGGCGCGCACCGCCCCGGCGCTGGCGCCGGTGAGCGTGAGGTGGCCCATCTTGCGACCAGCGCGCGCCTCGGTCTTGCCGTACAGGTGCAGATGGGCGCCGGGCAGCGCCAGGATCTCGGCCCAGGGCGGCGTGCGCGCCGCGCCAGCGGCCTCGAACCACAGATCGCCCAGCAGGTTGAGCATGATGGCGGCGCTGTGCTGGCGCGGCGGCGCCAGCGGCAGGCCGGCCAGGGCGCGCGCCTGCAATTCGAACTGCGAGGCGTCGCAGGCGTCCACGGTGTAGTGGCCGCTGTTGTGCGGGCGCGGCGCCATTTCGTTGACGATCAGGCTGCCATCCTGCAGCACGAAGTACTCGACGCACAGCACGCCGACGTAGCCCAGTTCGTTGGCGATGTCGACGGTGGCCTGCCGCGCCTGCGCGGCCAGCGCCGGCGGCACGTTGCCCTCGTACACCTCGGTCACGGCGAGGATGCCGCCGCGGTGCAAGTTGCGCTGCACCGGCAGGCTGACGACCTGCCCATCCGCGCCGCGCGCGACGATCACCGAGCACTCGCTGGCCAGCGGCAGCAGTTGCTCCAGCACGCATTCGACCCGGCCCAGCCGCGCCCAGGCGGCGGCCAGTTCGGCGCGCGTGGCGACCCGCGCCTGACCCTTGCCGTCGTAGCCCAGGCGGGCGGTTTTCAGGATGCCGGGCAGCAGGTGGTCCGGCACGGCGGCCAGCGCGGCCTCGTCGCCGATCACGGCATGGGGCGCGGGCGCCACGCCGCTGACCGCCGCGCAGCGCTGGAAATGGGCCTTCTCGCGCGAGCGGTCCTGGGCGATGGCCACCGCCTCGGCGGCGGGCGCCACCGGGTGCGTGCGCGCCAGCTCGGCCAAGGCGGCGGCGGGCACGTTCTCGAATTCGGTGGTGATGGCGTGCGCCAGGGCGGCCAGTTGGCGCAGCGCCGCCGGGTCGGTGTAACCGGCCTGGATGAAATGGTGGCTGACGCGCCCGGCGGGGCTGGCGGGGTCGGGGTCGAGCACCACCGTCTCGTAGCCCAGCGTCTGCGCGGCGTGCACGAACATGCGCCCCAACTGGCCGCCGCCCAGCACGCCCAGCGTGGCGGGCCGGCCATCCACCAGCGTTCCTGGAAGAAGTGGCGCGCGCATCATGCGGCGGGCAGCGTCATGGCGCGCGCGTCCTCGGTCTGGCGGGCGCGGAAGTCTTGCAGGTGGCGGCGCAGGTCGGCATCGTCCGCGGCCAGCAGCGCCACCGCGAACAGCGCCGCGTTGGCCGCGCCCGCCGTGCCGATGGCAAAGGTCGCCACCGGCACGCCCTTGGGCATCTGCACGATGCTGTGCAGCGAATCCACGCCCTGCAAGTGGCGCGAGGCCACCGGCACGCCCAGCACCGGCACCACCGTCTTGGCCGCCAGCATGCCCGGCAGGTGCGCCGCGCCGCCAGCGCCGGCGATGATGGCGCGCAGGCCCCGGCCTTGGGCGCTCTCGGCGTAGGCGAACATGTCGTCGGGCATGCGGTGGGCCGACAGCACGCGCGCCTCATGGGAGACGCCGAACTGTTGCAAGATTTGAACGGCGTGCTGCATGGTGTCCCAGTCGGAACTGGAACCCATCACCACGCCCACTTGAATGGAGGTCATGTCACAAGGGCCTTCGCCCGCTTGGCGAAAGGTTCAATTCTATGTTTTGGCCTGCGGGCCCCCTTCACGCGCAAAGCCCAGCACCCGGTCACGAAAAACCCAGCCCGCCCAGGCCGCGGCCAGCAGCAGTTGCACGCCGAGCGACACCCACGGCGCGGCGCCGTGCAGACCCATGGCGCCGGACTGGCGAAAAATCAGGCCCATAACGGGCTGCGCGATTCCGACGCCCGCCAGGCCGGCCACGCCCCACGCCAGCAGCGGCAGCGCGATGTTGATGACGGCCCAGGCGATGCAGAACGCCGCCATCGGCGAGCGCAGCCGCCCCGCCAGCAGCGCGAAACCGGTCAGGATCAGGACGTCGCGCAGCAGGTACAGGCAAACCAGCAGCTGAGAAAAGTCCGGATTGAGCTTGCCGGCCCAGAGCGGCGCGGCGACCGCCGCGAGCAGCGCCAGCAGCCAGCTCACGGGCCACAGCGGCAGGGCTTGCAGCGCCTCGCGCCAGCGGCCCCGGCTGGCCGCCCACTGCGCCTGCCGCCAGCCGCGCAGATGGCCGTCCATGTGCAGCAAGGCGACCAGGGCCGTGCCCAGCATGGCGAACCAGGCCGTCAGGCGCGAGAAAACCTCCAGGCCCGTGTCGCCGAAAGTGGCGCCGTCGACTTCCATCCCGGCGGCGAAGAACCCGCACACGGCCAGCCCCAGCGGCCAGGCCCAGGGCAGGGTGCGCACATCGAGCCGCATACACAACAAGCGCCACAGGGCCAGCAGACCCAGCGCCAGCAGCAGCGCGCCATACAGATAGGCCGCGCCCAGATAGCCAATGTTCATGTGCCACCACAGGGCGGCTGAAGCACTGCCGCGGGTGACGGTGGCGTAGTTGCGCAAGGCCGCCGGAGCGAGCAGCAAGAACAACAACCCCGACAGCAATTGCGTCTGGCGGGAAGTGGCCGGCCGGTCCTGCTGTCCCCAGGCCATGAGCACGGAGTTCATGGCCCAGGCCTGCAGGCCCAGCCCCCACAGCACGGCCAGCGCCACCACGTGCAGGCTCTCCTGCCAGCCGCCCATGAACTTCGGCCAGGCTGCCGAAACCAGCAGGATGGCCAGCGCAAACCACAAGGCATACAGCCAGGCGGGAACCGCCGCGCCCAGCAGCTTGCCCCAGCCCATCTGCCAGGGCGACAGAGCCGACAGGCGCTGCCAGTCCCAGGTGTTCTGGCGGGCCTCTTCGCGCAAGCTTCGGCCGGCCAGCACGCTGCCATAAAAAAGGGTGGCGACCCACAAGCCCGCCATGGCCATCATGCCCAGGCTTTGGGCGCGGTTGTCGGGCGCGGACAGCGCCAGCGACACGGCCAGGACGAGGGCGCTCAGGGACAAGCTCCAAGCCAGCAGCGAAGGCCGCCAGTTGAGCCAGAGCTGGCGCTGGAATTCGGGGTTGCGCGTCATGGTTCTTCCTCGACAGCGTGGGCGCTGGCCGTGCGCGCATAGCGCTCTTGCAGGCTTTCGCGCACGGGCGTCAATCCCGCCACGGCCACGCCCGCGCGCACCAGCGCGGCCAGCCATGACGCGCGCGCCGCGGCCGATGCGGGCAGCCACAGCCGGGTGGGCCGCGCGCCCGTGGCGTCCAGCGACTGTACCGTCACGCCTTGCAGGGCCTGGCGTAGCAACGACTCGGCCTGGCTCGCATCGGCGGCCGATGGCGGCGCGATGTCCAGGTCGTACAGCGCCAGCGGCTCGGTCCCGGTCGGGCGCAGGGCTTCGTGGCTTTCGACGCGGCCATCGCGCAAGGCCAGAATGTGGGTGCAGTACTCGTCCAGCTCGCTGAGGATGTGACTGGAAACCACCAGCGTCATGCCCTGCGCCTGCAATTGCCGGAACAGGCGCGCCAGGCTGGCGCGCGCCTCGGGGTCGAGGCCGCTGGCGGGCTCGTCGAGGAGCAGCACGCTGGGCTGGTGCACGATGGCCTGGCCGATGGCCACGCGCTGGCGCTGGCCGCGCGACAACTCGGTGGGGTAGCGTTGCAGCAGCTCCGACAAGTCCAACTCAGCCGCCACCTGCCGCACGCGGGCCTCGGCCGGCTGCGCGTCCATGCCCATAGACAGCGCCGAATAGCGCAGGCAGCGCGCCACGCTCAGACGGTCGTACAGGCCGTAGAAATCGGACAGATAGCCCAGATGGCGGTGCACCTCGCGGGGCGATTCCTCCACCGAAATACCCTGCACCCGAACGTGGCCCGACAGTGGCTGCTCCAGCCCCGCGATGCAGCGCATGAGCGTGGTCTTGCCCGCTCCGTTGGGGCCGACCAGGGCCGTCACGCTGCCGGCGTCGATCCGCAAGCCGACACCGTCCAGCGCCCGATGGCCGGAGTATTCGAACACCAGATCCGAGACTTCGATCAAGTCCGTGCTCCTTGATGGAAAATCGCCCCACGCGCGCTTGGGCCCATGGCCCGATGGCAGGGTGGATTCTGACAGCCGCCGCGCGCCATACCACGAGGAATTGACCGCATGATCGACGTTACCGTACAAAATTTTGAAGCCGAGGTGATCGCCGCCTCCATGCAAACGCCGGTGCTGGTGGACTTTTGGGCGCCCTGGTGCGGCCCGTGCAAGACGCTCGGCCCGATCCTGGAAACGCTGGAAGCCGAGTACGCCGGCCGTTTCAAGTTGGTCAAGATCGACTCCGACCAAGAGCAGCAACTGGCCGCCGCCTTCGGCATCCGCAGCATTCCGACCTGCATCCTGCTGAAAAACGGCCAGCCGGTGGACGGCTTCATGGGCGCGTTGCCGGCGGGGCAGGTGCGCCAGTTCCTGGACAAGCACGTGCCCAGCGAAGGCGCGCTGGCCGCCGAGTCGGAGCTCGACGAGGCCGGCGCGTTGCTCGAATCCGGCGACACCGCCGCCGCCCTGGACAAGCTGGCCGAGGCGCTGGCGCAAGACCCGGCCAACGACGACGCGCGCTACGACTACGCGCGCCTGCTGATCGCCACCGGCGCGTTACCCGAGGCCGCCGCCACGCTGGAAGAGCCCCTTCAGCGCGAGCCGCGCCCGCTGCGCTTCGACGCCCTGCGCCGCTGGCTGGACGCCCTGGCGTTCGCGCAGGGCGACGAGCGCGGCCACTGGCCGCTGGAACAGTTCGACGCCCACATCGCCGGCAACAAGCGCGACTTCGACACCCGCTTCGCCAAGGCCCAGGTGCTGCTGGCCGCGGGCCAATGGACCGCCAGCATGGACGAGCTGCTGGAAATCATCATGCGCGACAAGAAGTGGAACGACGAGGCCGCGCGCAAGACCTACGTCGCCATTCTGGAGCTGCTCACCCCGCCGCCGCAGCGCGCCAACGCCGCCACCCCCGGCAAGAGCGCTGGCGACATCGAGCTGACCAGCAAAGCCGCCGCCCAGGAAGACCCGCAGGCGGCGCTGCTGTCGAGCTACCGGCGCAAACTGTCCATGGCCTTGAATTGAGAGGTTCTCAGGCCAGCACCTTCAGTCCGTGCTTCTGCACGACCGACAGCAGTTTCAAGGCCATGCCGCTCGGCTGCTTGGCGCCGGTCTCCCACTTCTGGACCGTCGATTCACTGGTGTTGAGATAGCGCGCGAAGACCGGCTGGCTCACACGGTTTTGCTCGCGGATCTTCTTGATCTGGGCCGGCTTGATTTCGGACGGGACGGCCAGACAGGACGCATCGAAGCCGCGCATCGTCGCCTTGTCGATCGCGCCGACCTTCAGCAGCGCTCGCGCGGAAGAATGAATGGCCTCAAAGGCATCGCTTTTGAACTTGGGCTTCGGTAGCATGGCAAATCTCCATCAGGTCGCGGTCTTTCAGCAGTTGCGCCATCTGCGCCGCGGATAACCCCGCGTAGGCCTTGGCCAGCGCACGAAAGTCCGCCAGTTCGTCGTCCTCGATGTGGTCGCGGTCTTTCTTGGCAAACAGGTACTGATACACCCAGTACCGGCCGCCTCTGGCGAGGATGATCGAGCGGTGCCTGTTGTCGTTCAATCGCTTCTTAAACACGCCACCGCCCAGATCATCCGCCTGGCCCCGCATGACCTGCTCCATGGCGGCGCACAACGCCAAGTCCGGCATGCGGGCCTTTCGCGCCGCCTTGGCGAACCAGGCCGTCTTGAAGACCCGCGCGACCTCAGGCTGGAACGTTGGAATCGGCATGCTTGATGATAGCACCAGGTGCAACCTTTTCAGTGAACTGATGATCCCTTGTCGTCGATGGTCGGGGCAGCGCGGACCTCGTTCACTCCAACCTACAATGGCCGCATGAAACCGATCGACTCCTCCCGCCGCACCCTCGCCGTTTTCGGCGCGCTGGCCATCGCCGGCCTGGCGCTGCCCGCCGTGGCCGGGGCCGCGTCCAAGACGAAAACCCAAGGCCGCCGCGCGGGCAAGGGCAAGGGCAAGGACCGGAATCTCTCGGACGCCGAGCGCCGCCGGCGGGAAGAAGAGGCCCGCCTGACGCGCGAATGCCAAGGCCGGCCCAATGCGGGCGCCTGTCTGGGCTACGCGAACACGGCGAACTAAAACCGCTCCAGCTCCGGAAACGGCAGCCGCCCGCCGCGCACCAGTTGCCGGCCGTATTCGACGCAGCGGTGCGCCGTGGGAATCACCTTGCCGGGGTTGAGCAGGCCGGCGGGATCGAAGGCGCGCTTGATGCCGAACATCTGCTCATTTTCCGCCGCCGAGAACTGCACGCACATGCTGTTCAACTTCTCCACCCCCACGCCATGCTCGCCCGTCACCGTGCCGCCCATGGCGACGCTGGTTTCCAGGATCTCGGCGCCGAACAGCTCGCAACGGCGCAACTGGTCGGGGTCGTTGGCGTCGAACAGGATCAACGGGTGCAGGTTGCCGTCGCCGGCATGGAACACGTTGCAGCAGCGCAGGCCGTATTTGCGCTCCATCTGCTGGATAGCCAGCAGGATGTCGGCCAGGCGCTTGCGCGGGATGGTGGAGTCCATGCACATGTAGTCGGGGCTGATGCGCCCGCTGGCGGGAAAGGCATTCTTGCGCCCGCTCCAAAAGCGCAGGCGCTCGGCCTCGGACTGGCTGGCTGCTATTTTCGTGGCGCCAGACGCCGTCAGCACCTGCGACATGCGCTCGATTTCCTCCTCGACCTCCTCCAGCGTGCCGTCGGATTCGATCAGCAGGATGGCCGCCGCGTGCAGGTCGTAGCCGGCGTGCACGAAGTCTTCCACGGCGGCGGTCATGGGCTTGTCCATCATCTCCATGCCGGCGGGGATGATGCCGGCGGCGATCACCGCCGCCACCGCCTCGCCGGCCTGCCGCACGTCGGCAAAGCTGGCCATGATGCAGCGCGCCAGCCGCGGCCTGGGCAACAGCTTGACGGTAACTTCGGTGGTCACGGCCAGCATGCCCTCGCTGCCGGTGACGAGCGCCAGCAGCTCGTAGCCCGGCGCGTCCAGCGCCGCGCCGCCGAACTCCACCGGCTCGCCCGCCGCCGTGAAGCCCTTGACCTTGAGCAGGTTGTGCACCGTCAGCCCGTACTTCAGGCAGTGCACGCCGCCGGAGTTCTCGGCCACGTTGCCGCCGATGGTGCAGGCGATCTGGCTGCTGGGATCGGGCGCGTAGTACAGCCCGTGCACCGCCGCCGCGTCGCTGATGGCCTGGTTGCGCACGCCGCACTGCACCACCGCCGTGCGCGCCAGCGGATCGATCTTGAGGATCCGGTTCAGCCGCGCCAGCGACAGCGTGACCCCGCGCTCGTGCGGCAGGGCGCCTCCCGAAAGGCCGGTGCCCGCCCCGCGCGCCACCACCGGCATGCCCAGGCAGTGGCAGGCTTGCAGCACCGCTTGCACCTGCACGTCGCTGGCCGGCAGCGCCACCGCCAGCGGACGCTGGCGGTAGGCGGCCAGGCCGTCGCATTCGTAGGGCGCGGTCTGCTCCGTCGTCCACAGCAGGCCGTCGGGAGGCAAAATGGCTTGCAGCGCTTGCACGATCTGCGCTTGCAGCTCCTGATTCGAGAGCGATTCGGCGGCTTCGGCCACGGGGGATGGGGCAAGGTCGAACATGGCGATGGCGCGGTGGGCTGGGGCAAGCACGCACTATAGAGCCTGCTGAGTGTTTTTTCGCCGTGGCGCCGCCCGGCGATGGCGTGCTGTAATCAGCCACCCTTGAACCGGTCCCGTCCGTTGGAAAACCAAGCAACTTCATCCGCGCCTTCCCCCTGGCGCCTGTCCGTGGCGCCGATGCTCGACTGGACGGACAAGCATTGCCGCTACTTTCACCGGCTGCTGACGCGGCATGCGCGGCTGTACACGGAAATGGTGACCACCGGCGCGCTGCTGCACGGCGCCGAGCGGCGGCACCTGCGCCACGACCTGCTTGAGCGCCCGCTGGCGCTGCAACTGGGCGGCAGCGAGCCGGCGGAGCTGGCGCGCTGCGCCGCCATCGGCGCGCGCTGGGGCTACAACGAAATCAACCTCAACTGCGGCTGCCCCAGCGAGCGCGTGCGGCGCGGCGCCTTCGGCGCCTGCCTGATGGCCGAGCCGGCGCTGGTGGCCGACTGCGTGCGGGCCATGGCGGATGCGGTGAGCGTGCCCGTCACCGTCAAGCACCGCATCGGCATCGACCGCGAGGAAAGCTACGGCTTCGTGCGCGACTTCGTGGGCGCGGTGGCCGACGCCGGCTGCCGCGTGTTCATCGTGCACGCGCGCAACGCCTGGCTGCAAGGCCTGAGCCCGAAGGAAAACCGCGAAATCCCGCCGCTGCGCTACGAGATCGTGTACCGCCTGAAGCAGGATTTTCCGCACCTGACCGTCGTGCTCAACGGCGGCGTGAGCACGCCGGAGCAGATCGCCGCGCATCTGCCGCACGTCGATGGCGTGATGCTGGGCCGCGCGCCCTACCACCACCCGTGGATGCTGGCCGAGTGGGACGCCCGCTTCCTGGGCGGCCCGCCCTGCGCGCGCACCCCCGACGAGGTGGAAGCCGCGATGGTGGCCTACATGCAGCGCGAGGCGGTGGAAGACGGCACGCCCTGGTCGGTCATTGCGCGCCACATGCTGGGCCTGCACCACGGTCGCCGCAGCGCCCGGCTGTGGCGGCAGGTGTGGAGCGACCACAAGCTGAAAACGCTGCCGCCCGAACAGGTGTGGCGGCAGGCGCGGGCGCATCTCGAAACGGGGCTGTCCCAGACAGCGAGCGCCTGATCGCCTGCGGCGCAGACACAGTGTCGTACCCGTTTCGGGTATGATTCAAGCGAAGTCCAACATGACGCCCGTTCTCAAACGACGAGACTTTGCGCGGTGGCAATTGCGCGAGAAGTTGCCCGATGCCGCCCTGTGCAAGGCGATCCAAGAGATGGCATGCGGGCTGATCGACGCGGACTTGGGCGGCTTCCTTTACAAGAAGCGGGTCGCGCGTCCGGGTCGTGGCAAGAGCGGCGGCTACCGCACGCTGCTGTCGATGCGCATCGGCCACCGCTGTATTCGTGTTTCTGCATGGGTTCTCGAAAAGCGACCAGGAGAACATCACGCAGGACGAGAAAATGGCGTTGCAGTTCGCGGGCAACGTGTTCTTGGATCTGTCTGCCAAGGACCTGTCCATGGCGTTGCAGACAGGCGTGTTAGTGGAAGTACATTGTGAGCAAGATCATTGAATCGCTGCGCGACGACCTGAGCGCGCTCCACCAGGCTGGCGCGATCAGCAAGGTGACGATGCGTGAATTCGACGCCATTTGCCCGCCGCCGGTACGCAAGCTCAGCGCCGTGGACATCAAACACCTGCGAGAAGGACTCAATTTCAGCCAGCCGGTGTTCGCCCTGCACCTGCACACCACGGCCTCGACCGTCCGCAAATGGGAGCAAGGCGACACGCATCCGACCGGGCCGGCGCTCAAGTTGCTCAACCTCATTGCCGACAAGGGCTTGCAGGCCATCCTCTGATGTGACGCTGGCCCCTTAGAGCCACCCCTTTCAAGGTCTTTGCCGCACCTGAGCCATGACCCTGGAGGTAGAGACATGGGCGCGAGCGATGTTGCCAGCGACATAGCCCTTGGGCGTGTCCGTCTTGGGTTTGCGCTTGC
>Ga0123354_10003578_pt1 | contig 21521 bp, 10 predicted proteins | sample TergutLab28metaG_2_FD_97872 | JGI IMG/M metagenome (GOLD analysis project Ga0123354, IMG submission 97872) | Labiotermes labralis P4 segment gut microbial communities from Petit-Saut dam, French Guiana - Lab288 P4 | ecosystem: Host-associated > Arthropoda: Insects > Digestive system > Gut ... | reverse complement strand
CCTCATTACCACACACATACATCTCACCACCCTGTATGTTTCCATGCTCCACAGAAGGGACATGATCCTCCGTGCCTCGGAGCACACACCCACCTGCCACTAGATTATGCCTGTCAAGAAGCCGACCAACACACAACTACGCACCAGTCTACTGCAAGTCTACTAGCTCGCCTGGCTCTGAACTCCGCGCCTCCAAAATACTCACAGTATTATTACTAGCCGTAACAAAAAAGAAATCTGTAAGATTAATGAATGTTACGGTGTTCGAGATCTCGACATCAAGCTGATTGAAATTGCATATTGTATTAGTTTATCTGCTTTAGTTTGTACAAACTGATGATGGCCGAAACATGTAGTTACTGATAGCTACCCACCATCACTAGCTATAGATACCAAATATAGTTGTGTTTAGACTGCTTCACACTTACCTTGTACATTGTTATTAACTAAAAATCAGTAATTATGTTAACAAATACAGGAATGCTAAGATACTTGTGGAATAAGTCGAGTACCATATCAGGTTTTTTCTAATTTGTTTATTTTTGCGTCGCTCACATTTCTGCAAAATTCACTGCATGACAAATTTTGAAATTTATGTACCCTTTCTTCGTCGTCGTTTGGAAACAGTCATGCTCCTTTCGAAAGACAAACCTACGAAATTCTTTAAGTACGAACTGATGAGGTGAAACAACAAAAATAAACGATTTTGTGTAAACAAAAATGCATTTGAAGCAACATGCCGTGTAAGTCTTTGTGTCGCTGAGGTGGGAAAACCTTTACTATTAGGGAAGAACTTATTTTGCGTGGATCAAAAAAAAAGTCTAATTTGCTAGCCTGTGGGTGAATGAAGATCAGCTTCATGTTACAGATTTAGCAGAGTGATGTCCCTTCTTGCCTTACGAGAGTGGCATAACCAGTCTTCGAAGCGCAAAGTTTCGTTAGAACATATTTAGAACAGACGATGTATGAAGTCCAGCGTTTGTTCCATAGTACGTAATAATGACCTATTCACTAGCTTAATGTGAATTTAATGTTGCTTCATTATAACGAAATATTGTTATCATATTCCTTATTAAGTTGTTCAGCAAAGAGCTTTACTTGACGGCCACGTCTAAGTGAAGGCCCCTGTTACGTGCATACTGCGTACGTTTACGGCCTTCTTAATTTCCTGGTATCAGTAGAGATGACTGTCGCGGGAATTGTTGCATAGCTTTCGAGATCCTTGAAACATCGATGTCTTACTTAATCTTTCTTAATCACACTTCCATATGTAAAAGTGTGTGCTTGTTCGTTACAGCTGCAGTATATCGAAGCATTCGTTTGGAATAACATGTAGGAACCTCATTAATTTAATAATAATAATTTTTAGTGTGTTTATTTTTGGCCAGCCAAATTAGAGTCTTATTTTCATTCCCTCAGTAATATTGGCAGTGTTACCAAACTCGCGTAATGAAATTAATTTAGGGACATTTTGATTTTGATATCGTATTGCAAAATAGATCCACGGCGTGAAGCTGACCAGTAACTGCCATCTAATGCTGAGGTGAAGCATGATTGGAGCCATACCTCCTATTCCTCATATACCGTCATGGCTTTCACTTTCCCCCTTTTTAAGTCGTATTTATATTCACTGAGTGATTTTTAACAATTGTAGTAAACTCAACCTTTATTTTCATTTCATATACTTGTATACTGCTGTAAATTCGGCTGGTGCATTTGTGTTTTAACTCAACGTTCGGCCTTTATGTCGTTTCTGTTTCCGAAATGGGCGATTGGTAATCACATTTGGTTTCAAGGGTTCAATCGAATATTCATGAAGTGTCAAGGTACTCTCGGTTTACATAGATATTGACAGAGTTGTAGGATGTCAAGATAAATGCTCCTGAAGGCTGGATAGGAAGCACGTTGCCTGGAGTGGGCGACTGTGCCCGTGGAAGTTCCGTGATAGCTAATGTATTACGTAACACAGAGCTCCACATTGCAAATTAGATCAGGCAACTGATGCAGTCCGTTTCTTGTAAAAATACACATTTCCTACACCATGTATCACCTGTTCTTTGTTGCGAATAGAATTAAGAATAGGTGTTCTTCAGTTCAGGTGTTCGTGAATAACATATGCTGTTAATGTTGGCAAGTTTGGACGACGGCTGATGGCGAATGTCGCATTGCATAAATGTTAGTTTATATAGCTACTATAATATTTTGCTTGGGAGTGTCCGGGTTAACAAGTGACATGGTCACAACACTTACGTATCCTGTGCCGAGCTGCAGCCTGGAGCCAAACACATGTCGCATCGTGTTTGAGAATGATTTATACCTACTTGCAACTGCTGAAGACTACAGAAGTCTGTGTTAAAAGACACGTTCTAAGAGACCAACATTCACTGTCAGATATGGGTTGTCAAATGTCGGGAAATCCATGGGCACTTGAATTTGGCGTTCGGCTTCTTCCAGAACCATTAAAATAAGTATAAGACAGTATTTCCTGAAAACATATGTACTTGTTATGACGCTCACCTGTATGCCTGTGGCTTGAGGCTGGTTGAAGTTAATTACGAAATTCAGTGAACAAATCACTAGTGATTTATTGTTCCGAAGTCCTGTGTGTGGCCTGTGTACTGCATTACTAGCATTGTGATGTTCGCATAATTCAGAAAGTCGTGTCTCGGTGCTTGTAAGATCTGTATTATTTTGCGAAGCACTCTGTAACTACAGCCGCCCAGACTTCGTCGACAGGTTGCATTTGTACCTCATTTTTCATTCCAAGTGACCTTACGGATTGAATTCGGTGCCGTTTTGCAATTTGGAAACCATTCACAGAGTGTTGCAGTTTTAAAGATTATGTGTACGCTCAGAAATATAGAGGATGAAAAACACATCACCGGCAGTGTAAATAGAAATCTAGCCTGTGCGATCTATCCTCATAATTCGTTAGTTACTGGTGTTTCTTTCTTTTTTTTTTCACTTTACTCTTTTACTTATTTTGGGAGAAAATACAGGGTTATTCGAAATGATTGACGGGGTTTTAACAACTTGTCGTACACAATACACTTGAGATAGGAATATATTTTTTTTATTAAATAGAACAACACTCCCAGTTTTTGTTACATACCCTACAGGTGCTCCATATATGTACTCTTTGTGATTCTACAAACATCAACACGATAATCGAGTTCGTTCCAAACTGTCTGTAGCATGGCAGCGGTGATGGTTTCATTGGCGGTTCTGATTCGTACCTTCAGTTCCGGGATACTTGAGGGAAGAGAAGGAACAGAAACCTCTAGATCCATCAGTGCAACTACATACTCCCATCTCAAGTGTACTGTGTATGACAAGTTGTTAAAACCCCGACAGTCATTTCGAATAACGCTGTATTATTGGCATGTGTAGTCTTAAACGTTTGTGTGTAAGTTTCAGTAGTAGAAACATGATGTGGCTCCATCCAAGACGCTGTAAATTACTCACGTTAATATTGCGTATTTATACGGCTATGTTGCGGAGAATATCGATACGAAATGCCTCTGCTTATTCTTGTTGTGGGAAATGTTGTTACATTCTTACATAGTTTGTTTAGAATAACGTGAAAACGCGCATGGGAACAACCAATATGGCAATTGGCGACTTATTTTTCAGCTGGTGTCGATAATGTGAAATCTGAAGAATGGACTAGATTCGGGAGACAAAAGAATTTGGAAGGTTTGCTTTGTTCGCTGGCATGAAATTACTTTGCGGAACTCAGTTGTAGCAATCTCTGAACAGTTGTCTCTCTCCGAATGCGGGCTCCATTTATCTGCGTTTTTCCTTTTGATTCCCGTTTTACCACCCGCGCTGTTCGGTTTTGTGTATCCGCTACTTTCAATGTGTATAGACCGGAGGACGTGTTTGTGGCGTCTACACGAAACGACCCTTATTTGCTAGTGGATAGGTTTGTGATGGCATAGGAAACCAGTTTGATAGCTTCCGGATTGACACTGATACGATGTTTATTTTTACGTTTTTTTTTTGGGGGGGGGGGACGTAATCCCCTTGGTTGGCGAGGGATGGTTGCGGTATGCAGTAAGTTACATTATTCTGTTTCGTGTCCACTTTTATTTTGCCACAGAGTGCGGCTGCTTTATCGTACAGAAAGCCCGCATCCTCCGGGACATCCCGTAAGTAAGATGTAAATGTTTCCTGAGGCCATAAGTTCATGTCGGAAACCGCTGACAAGACTTATGTAATATGAGAGCCTAATACAGTCGTCCATAGCTACAAGTATGAGAGTCTGACTGATTAGGCCTATCAGTAGACACCGCTGTAGGTGTCGTATGCCGTACGCCAACGCTGCGTGCAGAATCGCCTACAGGCATATGGAAATTGCGGTGAAATTTTGCCTTAATTGCCTACTCATCATGATGAGTTTTACTTTGCATTAAGTACGTTTTGTTTGACTGTTAGCTCTGTTTGATTATCATTTGTGTACCTGGCGTATTTCGCCTATGGCAGTGGCAGCTCGCCCAAAATTCCGTTTTTAACAGGTCTGTTTGCTTTTCCTGCCGCTTTCTTACGCCGCATGGAACAGATGGTAACAACACCTTACATGTACGTTTGCGTTGTAAAATTCGGTCGTGGGAAAAAAAGAGAAACATTTTACATTGAGTGCAGCATCTCCCTCCAGTTAAATTAAAAATGAATCATCCTCGATAAGAAATCGTTTAAAATGGTTTCGTCTCACTCTTTTGTCTAAAGCCCTGTTAATGGGTTACTTGTGACATTAATCCTTTAAAGACGAAGCGCAGACAGCTTTATTTAAAGACACAGTCCGTACCGCGCAGTAAACACTTTTCGTCTCGGTTACAAAAACCAATCAGTTTATGCTGTAAATGGCGCAAGTCGCTGTTTGTTCTCAGATAAATACAAACACATAAATACAGTGTGGGCAGAAAGTGCAATTCTTGACTGTTAGACCTGTTTGTGCATAACGTACCCAGTAGGCTTTAAAAGGTTAAAATAAACGAAATGTTTAGACGTTACAAGTAAATTTACCCTCTCATTTGTTTATCTGCAGACCGCCTGGGATTTCGTGGAAGCTGGTTCACCAGTCATTGATCAAGCCATTTACACGTATCTGAATAACACTGCCGGACAGAACGGATCTCTGTGTGGTACAGTGCCACTGACAATTATTCACTTTGGCAGGCCATGTAGAGTAAACATTGTCCTCGCTCGTGAAGCTAATAGAACATACTGTATACGTTCCGTTAGGGACGACATAGTTTTGCCGTCGTATGTTGGATATTATTCCGAAGTCATGTCCAACGACTTTGTTTTGCCTGCTAGGAAAACGCGTGAATGTCAAGTTCATGACATTGGTACATATTTCCGTATTCCTGATGAGCGTGCGTGGACTTCGCAGATTTAGTTGCAGTGTTTCAGGCTCTACCGTAATGTTTTAAATACTTCTGTTTGGTGCTCTTTACTTGAGGGAAGTACCGTTTCGTCATTCTGAACATGTATTTGTTCAAGGTTGCTTCCTGGCCTCACGTACAAGCAGTCTCACATGACATGACCATTGTGAACGACGATGGGCGTCGTCAGACACTCATTTCTTAACTAACGCGGTGTAATGTAATGAAGGTGTTAAAATGCTACAGCCATCATATATTGAATTATTGAATTATGTATATTGTTGCAATTATTGTACGTCACATTAATGTTCGCTCACTTTGAAGAGTAAGTGAATATGGTGACATACATCCGATCATAAAATCATATAGGCATGCCGTAGGAGGCGGAACGAATGTATAATAAATCTACTACAAACCCATAATAGAAATATAAGAACTATTGCATGCATATTACTTGCGTTTTGTGACATTTTTGTATTTTGTAATTTCTCATATCCGCTGTTCCGTGAGCATCGCAAATGGGGTTTAAACGTAAATTCGTCGCAACAGTTCGTTTTCATGTAACCTTACAAAGACGACTTTCTTCTTACGCCAATTCTTCCCACTAAATCGTTCGCGAATATCGTATTGCCATTTCTGACATGGTGATTTCCCTTGTGAGTCTTTTATACAACGAGAATCGCCCAATCTTTTGTACGAATGGCATCTCTATAGGTGGGTTGCCCATAATTTGACGTTCGGGAATTTCAATAACTCGTTCCGTGTCATCGATACCAGAAACATGTGACAGCTTTCCTCTAATACTGATGGAATTCCACAGAACGTCTGCGGCAAATATGGTCGCTTTTCTTTTAAAAATCGTCCAAGTCAGACGTCTTTTGATTCCTGTTCGTGAGATCCCTGGAAGGTGAGCTCAGTTGTGATGCCTGTCATCCTGTCCAGGCCAGTTCCACAGTAGGCTATATGGCATGGACATTCTACAAGGGACTGACTGGATTGCCATCTGTTGATACTGCGAGCATGTTCGCTTCCTGCTAGTCACTTGTCGAAGTGACTAGCAATACATGGTACAATTTCGGAATACTTTTATTTAAACAAGTAGCTCTCGTTTTAAAACGTGACCACAGAAATCGTACGCAGTGGAACAAGAAGTTCACCATGCAGGAACACCTTAATTGTAGTGCATGTCGAGACTGTTCCTGTTAACGTAACGGACATCCCCTTACACTTCTGCATTTCGCGTGATGTCATTAGATCTTGGCATAGGTACATCCATCATTAAGAATGTACCATGTTGTCTTACGGGGCTATCAGGGCACGGCCTGTCTGAAGTTAAATTCGTGGTATTCATGTGCATATACTGTACAGATTGGTCATGCATTTTCATGATAAATTTATGAAGGAGTGGAATTAAAACAAGAAATGAACCGAAAGGAGTGTTTGAGATGATTGACCCCTTAAAGCGACCGCGCCCAGAATATCTTGTATAGGGCGGGTGAGAGAGAGTCACATCCCCCACGCTCTACCTGCTCCATTGACTTGAGCAGACAGGCGTAGTGAATGGGTGAGTGAACATGTGTTACGTAATATATTATATTGTGTATGTTCCGAAGTACAAGGACCCGGATAATTAATCTCGTTGGAGGTCAAAATCATGGCTGCTGAGATAAGTTATTAATTTTCTTTCGGTTTTGTCTTTGTAGGCCCTACTTCGCTTGTATGTACTTGCTTCGATGTATCGGAGGACTGAACTTCTGCGCCTTGTATTGAGGTGGATAATACAAATATGTTTGTTTTTTATACTGTTACTTCTAGATCAGGCGCCCTACACTTGTCGAGTAGGGTTGTGAGTGGTCTGTGTGCTATGTATGTTTGTGCCCATTAAATTAACATCTTTTTGTCCTGCCATGACGCGGGCTGATAGTTACCATCCTCTCACCACAGAGGCCCGGCTGCAATTCCAGGCCAATTCACGTAGAATTGAAGGTGGACAAAAGGGCACTGGGGCAACTTCTTCCCGTCGTATTTCGTTTTTAAACTGTCAGCATATTTCCATCAACGAGTCTTTCTTTTTTTTTATAACAACCCCCCCCCCCACACTAAGCCAGGGTCTCCTCATTCACGAGGTTTCTAGATCACACACAATGACGCACCGTAGACGGTAAGACTCCTCTGGACGAGTGATCAGCCCGTCGCAGAGACCTCTACGTGACAACACACAACACTCACAACAGACATGCATCCATGCCCCCGGTGGGATTCGAACCCACAATCTCAGCAGGCGAATGGCCGAAGACCTTATACCGCGCGGCCACTGGAACCGGCCGTCCGTATGTTACCGGTGCTACATAGTACAGCGTCTGTAAATACTACACTTACAAACACCATTGCCGGTCCCGGTGGCCGCGTGGTTTGAGGCGTTGGTCTGCGGCCGCTCACCTGCTGAGATTGTGGGTTCGTATCCCACCGGGAGCATGGAAGTTTGTCTCTTGTGAATGTTGTGTGTTGTCAGGTAGAGGTCTGTATGACGAGCTGGTCACTCGTCCAGAGGAGTACTACCGTCTGCGGTGCGTCGTTGTGTGTGATCTATAAATCTAGTGAATAAAGAGGCCCTGGCCCACTGGGGGCTGTCGCGCCGAAAATAACAACAAACACCATTAGCATAGATCAGAAGATTTATGCCATCAGGGTCAAAATCTTCCCTTGTTTTCTAGGGCCTTCCTAATGGCGGCGAGTGTATACCACATGGAAGAGCGGTGATGATAAAAGTATATCGTTATTTCTGACCATTGTGAATAGGAAATGCACCAAATAAATATTCGCCTATGCGTACTGTATTGTAGGGTTCAGTTAAATATAGTTTGCAGTACCTAACTAATTTTCACAAGTTTGTACCGAAGTGGTTGTTTGTTTGTTTGTTTGCTTGCTTGCTTGCTTGCTTGCCAGCCACACATCATACTTCATTCTTATAGTTAGAACATAGTGGTTTAGACCTGTCATATATCACAAAACCCGTCTTAGGCGCGTTCGCAAAGTTGCGAAAAGCGACTGTTAGCTACATGTATGTGTGTCCCTGTGTCCGTCCACATGGAACTACTGGGCTCTTACTGGACGGATTTTCGTGAACTATGATTTTTGAGGATTTTTCGCACATCTGTTGGGAGAGAGAGAGAATTCAAGTTTCATTAAAATCTAACAAGTATAACGGGCACTTTACAACAAGACCTGTGTACATTTAGGACACTATCTCGCTGAATTCTTCCTGTAATGATAAAACGTCTGAGACAAAAGTTGTAGAAAAAATCAGCACACACACACACACATTTTATGTACAATACCTTTTTTCCCCCCCTGAAAGTCGTGCCGTTTATGAGATAATGTGGAAAAATAGTGTAGATCCGGGCAGACTACAGATGACAGCATAGTACGGCGCATTCGCACTGCATGCTGTATAACTAAGGCTACAAACACACACTCAGAATATGCAATACTTGTTTCCTTTGCACGGCAATAGTGATTGCGTGAACGCGCCTGAATGTTACGTTATTCGTACACTGCCTCTCTCGTTTCTTTGTATCGCTCTGCTCGCATCAGAGTGTAAATACAACAGTCCAGAGTGGTATATGGATCTGTGTGTACTGACAGCACTTTTAAAGATCCTGCGTTTTTCTTTCGGAAATAATATTTTGTTGTAAAGAATTAGGGAAGGCGCCGTAACTACCGTTCGCATATTTGACACGGTTTATATAGAATGTTTATTTTTTGGCGTCTTTTTATTTACATTCGTGGATTAAAATTATTAAATATAGTTGTTAATATCCACTTTACGGCAGATATGAATAGGCAGTCCCAGTTATTAATAGTGATTTATTTCGTTTCGCCTAGCTCCTGGTATATTCATCTGAGCAAAGACTGAGTTGCGCTGTAAGGAGCCACCTTTTGAAATAAACATGATAGCATCGTTGTAATGCTTAATCAGCTTCGTTTTTTTTAAATTCAGATGTCTTATGATATAATTCCTTGGGGTTTTAAGCCATTGATGCATTATGCAAAACATAATTCGTCTTTGAGAGCATGAGATCAGGTGCTACTTTTGTGTGGAGTGGGTTGTTCCCTTTTGTCAAGCGTGACATCAGGCCAGGCCACGTCGATTTAGCTTCGAAGCCTTTTTGAAGGACAAGGTAAAAATAAGGCTAGATGACCAGTCAAGTAGCATGTAGCTGTGGCTGGAGAAAATTCCTGCTTGTCTATGTAATCAGCCTTGTGTATATCAGTCTTATTTGAAACTTGTTGAGGTATCGTAGCATGTTTCCCAAGAGTTATGAATTTCGGCAGGTCCGTTTTTTAGCCCGCGACTTTCGTTATTTCTGTTATCCCCCTCACTCGTTTTCTAACATGACCCATATTCAAAAAGAGTTCATGCAGGTTGCATGTCGGTATTCGGCTTCGTACCGCCAACACAAAAAGACACGAAACTTGTTCCTAACTCTTGCTGTAAAGGCGATGTACTGTACAAATACTGTAAAGCAGTCCCGTTACAGAGGGTTCCAGGAAGTTAGGGTTCCCAGATTTCATGACAGCGGCACAGGATGGTGGTAAGGTTGTCAGCCTTACGCACCGGCCGCCTTTACCCCAAGGAAATGCTCCTGGTACTCATTTCTGTTAGAGGCTGAGTCGACCCCAGGGCCATAGTGCTATCGGAAGGATTTTACGTCAATGAAAAATTCCAGTGACACCAGTTGGGATCGAACCAGCACAGCACCTTAACCACTGTGCCACCGAGGTCCTCACATATACTGTGGTAGAGCATTTCGATGCGATTGTAGTCCCTTGCCAAGCTATTTTATTCATGTCATTAATCCTTAATTCCTTTGTGTCTAATTAAAGCAGCGCCACGACGACGTATCTGTGAAAGTCAGTTAGCAGAATAAACTTTATGTGTTGTATAATTTCGTAACTGAAGAACTTAAATTTATCGTGTTTCTGGGCAAGGAAAATTCGTCGTGGAGTGATTATCATCTCTTTCCAGCGCTTAAGCTAGATCGTGGCACCCGCAAATTTAAAGATGGTCGCTAGGTGGAAACAGTGTAACACGATGGCACATAACGTAAGACACGGTCTTTTGTCAACAAGGAGTACAAAAGTTTGTCCACCGATTATAGAAATGCCTCAGTTGTGGCGAAGACTGCGGGATAGATTTCTGTGATAACAGTACATTGAAATCCAAACTGTCCTATTTTCCAAATTGGAAATAAAGAACGCAAAATGTATGCATAGTAAAATTATTTTCTTCAGGCCCCTCGTATCTGGTTAACACTTTAAAGAACGAGTAACCTGAATATTCACAAATTCTACGTTCTGTCCTCAAAGTGCGTTAATGTGTTTTCTGTGAATCTTAGAACTGAGATTATTTTCCCATACAACATTAACTTATCGGTGCTTATAACAGAGACGGAATGTGTTTATGAACTGAATGTTTAAGTATGATTTTCGTTTATATGTAGACGTAGTAAGGTTATGTGAGCACCGAGCCCTGGAGAAGTGTTAGCAGTGACATTCTTAACCACGGTACTAGACGAGTGGTTAGCCTTACACCCCGGTCACTGTACATGCGGGGAAAGAAACGCAGATACTAATTTGTTAGGATACCGGGTGGATCGCAGAGCCGGCGTTGACGCCGTAACTAAGAGAGAAGCTGTGCATCTGCCAGTAATGATTCACTTGTTCCTAGTAAGCTGCGGGTACTGTGTCTGAGAAAACTAAGAAATTAACAAGTGTGACCTGCCTGAGACCTCAAGGGGCTTGTCTGGACTAGCGGGCCGTTTTGTCGGGTGCATTCGCAAAATTGCGAAAAACGACTGTTAGCTTCGTCATGTCTGTCCGCCCGTCCGTCTGTCCGCATGGAACAACTCGGCTCCCGCTGGACGGATTTTCGTGAAATTTTATATTGGAATATTTATGGGAAGTCTGTCGATAAAATTCAAGTTTCGTTAAAACTGGACAAGAATAACGGGTATTTTATATGAAAACTAATATACATTTTTGTTCATATCTCCCTCAGTTCTTAGAGTGAGAAATGTTTCAGCCAAAAGTTGCAGAGAAAATCGAATTATATTTTATGCTCCATAACTTTCTCTTTTTCTAAAATCGTGTCGCTTTTTGTGATAATGTGGAAAAATATTGTAGAGCCAGGCAGGCCACAGATGACAATATGGCGCGTGCGCTTTACATGCTGAATACCAAAGGCTTCAAACACACACTCACGATACGTAACACTTATCGCTTTTCCCCTGTAACAGTGGTTGCACGGACGCGCCTCATTGTTACGTTGTATGTACATTATCTATCTTGTTTACACTGTTGTCCAAACCGTTCCGACAGCCGTATGTCTGTGCGTAGCTCAGTCTCAGCATCCTCCCTCACACCAGGAACAAAACAGATTGTAATTATTAGAAGTGACAGAAACTATACGTGATTCAGGATTGATGTCATGAATTATGAGAGACGAACTGAAATATATCATGTTGGTTCCTTTCCTTATTTGTTTATTATGAACTAACACGACAATGTATGGGAGTGCTTATATTGCAAATACAATGCACAGCGCTGGAAATGAATTCCATCTGTTAACCACAACAGACACCAAGTTCAAACTAGTTATTCAAATAGTATGGAGATTAGTTCATCTTTTCGCGTGTAAGATTTTTATTGTAAGCAGATGAACGTCGGTAAGATGTGGGCTTGTGACCTTTGACTGGCCTTACTCTGTTTCGGGGGTGAGGAGTGAACATTATATAGGGTGAACAAAAGGAAGGTAACCGCACTAGTTTGTTTATGTCGTAATTTATGTAACACCATTTTCGGAAAGTTGGGTTTGAAGAGCTGCTGAGCAGCGTGTTGGCTTGTTTGTACAAGATATCAGTTGGAACGTACGGCGTAGGCTGATCATAATTACATTTCACTTCAATCATACTGGTAGACTAGACTACAACTAGGCTTGCTATATACAACCTGCATGCAAAATGTGTGCGGAGATGATCGTGAGGTTTTGGGACTTCCCTTTGTTCCATGTGTATCAATCCAGAGTGACTGGCTGATCTTCCTGAACTCCATTTTTTCGATCCTTACCTGTTAGATTTTCGTGTTTCGTTTTTCACGGTAACAAATTATGTGTTGTAATAGTAAGGAATTTTTAATATATCAAGACGATGTTGGAAGTTTTCCCGAATCAACAATTGAATGCGAAGATCTTCGTATAATAGTGTATTGTCGTTATGGCTGTTTTAGGCGCTGTAATCGTGTTGTAATACCTGTCGCTTTACAGATTGTGCGGAATGCCATTTCTGGCACTTCACGCCCTAATTTCAAGAGTACATATCATTTGAAAGGCAGACCATTTGCTGAGTGTGCTACCAAAAACCTTGAGATATTTGTAATTGCGTAAAGTAGCAAGGTAGCTGAGCGGTAGTTTTTAATTTTGGCTCCACGGTATTTGTAATTAAACCCTATGATGTACATTATGTTAATTATATTAAGAATACAGATGCTGTAATCCTTTGTCATTATAGTTTAATTTTGGGGAACGTCTTCATAGGCAGTGGCATCTGAATATCACAAGTCTTTGCGTAGAGCAGTGTCCTAAGTTCCTTGCCCTGCTTCAGGGCCGCATTTAAATCTGATAAATATTAATCACTGTGTGGGTAAGACCGAAACTCGTTAGCGTATATGTATGAGGTATGCTTAAGTAACCCATACGTTATGTGAATGTACTGTGTGCGTTTGCTTACGCACACTGCCATATAGTTTCGACCTTCACGGTTAATTTTGTTGCGTGTGACGATGAACAACACTCATGGACATGATGTAGTGTTCTGTTTGCCTACACTGTTGGTTAGGCGAGAGATGTCTAAATTAGTCCTCGTGTCCCGGATGAGGGGTTTCTCTTCGTCTCAAAACCGGGGGCCCTATTAGCTACAGGAGTAGTATGCAGGATGGCCCACGCGACCGATTTGTTTCCGTACAAAATTGCGTTTAACTTCTTGTGTTCGATTTCCTATGTTCCTTCTCATCTGTCGTCGTATCTACAGAGTGCCTGTTTTGAGTGACATAGGATTCTCAGGCTTAGCTGTAAAGTGTCTGTCAACATATGGCCGAGAACGCTTTTTTTTTTTTGAGGTAGGTAACGTCATTTTATAAGGCCAACAAATATGAAGGGAGGGATAAAAATTATTTATTACACACACAGTATACTTCATAATAAACGTTCCTGTTGTTGTTCTTAACACATCTTTTCAAGGTTCTGTAATTTCTTTCGGTTTCTGTCATAAACCCTGTGATCTGGCCTCCACGATCGCCGATCCTCAGTTCAGATTTTTGTCTCCACGGCCACATGAAAAACTCCGTGTATCGCCTTGCTGTCAGCATCGCAGATTGGTGTTGCAACACGAAGCGGTCGGTTTTCCTGTCACTTGTGCTTATGAATTGTGAGGGACTCATTCGTAATCCGTACTCATGCATACGTTATTGCCAACAGCGATGTCGTGTCCATTTTGTTCTGTCCGTGTGCGCGGTAGTTGTCGAGGGAACTTCGTCGCATAGGAAGCCTAGATCTACCGGGAATTCAGAGTCATTTTTTCCCACGGGGTTTAATTTACCATGTTTCATGGAAGACTGAAGTGCTCTAAACTCCCGGCTAGCACAGGCTCCCCGTATGACAAAGCTGCCGTACTCAGGGACACGACAAAATGGACACTGCATTTCAACACTTACTTTTGCTGTGGTACAAGGCATAGGACTCGGTAAAAATTTATAAAGTTGACGAGGAATGTAATATGTACATATGTGTGATTGAGCTTGTTACAGCGGTGCTGATGAAGATTGCATTTTCTGGAATATGACGCCGTGCAGATCGATAGATACGTACCAACTTTTTCGGAGTGCTTGCTGCCTCTGTCTTTACTTTCCTTTGGCTACCCTGAAGATGGTGGCAGCAAGTCCCTCCGAACTTTGGTACGCGTGTGTCAGTAAACGTTGCGTCATTTCCCAATCGAGTGGAATCTTTTTAAGATTTTATATATAATTATATATGTAATTCAGTAATGATACATTTATGGCGTATGCTCGATAAGAAAGAGATCCGGTGATCATGGAGGTCTGAAGACTTAAGCTGTGACCAGTGCAACTCACAGTACCTTGTAGTGTGTTACCGGTAAAAATAGAGATGTTATTTTCAGCGTGTGAACATTTTTCATCGGCCGTAATTCAGGTAGAAGCATTTCCGGATACAGACCATTGACTTTTCGTTCAGTGTGACGTCATGTCATTCAGTGAAGAAACCACTTCTTGGTGACACTCTATGTATATTATATTCATCTGATCATTCAATCTGCCTTCGAAACCAGCTGGAACGTACCCTCCCACACGAGGTAAACTATCGCATTTTAATAGCGCTATCGTTGTCGACAACCAGTAATCGCCAGGCTCATTACTAGACCTACGAACAGGCGTTAATACCATATGAAATATGTTTGTTACAGGTCTAGTCAATGAAGCGGATGTTTCCTAATTACGTTTCCTCCGTTCTCTGCCCAGTATTATTTGAGAGTTATATCAGTTGAGGAGGCACTTGTACGCAACGTAATTTTTCTTCGTTTAATATCTGAAATTATTCGTTTTAACTCAATCTTGTTATTGGAATCTAACAGAATTGTTCAGCTCTGCAGGCTGAATGTTTATGGAGCAAGTTCGAGTCACGTAAATGAATGAAGAACAAGGCTGCATATTTACGGGCTGCTCATCACATGGCAAGTTGGAACACTATGTTATTACGTAGTTGGCGTTAAGTCTGATAGCACAGCAGTTTTTGTGCGACCTCTATCTACGTTATGATCTGTAATTTATACCTACAAGGTTTGTTGTTAAAGCAATAATCAGAATCCCTACCAAGGCTAATCACCACCTTAGCGGTAAACGAGTTCAGTACACAAGTGGCATTACCTTGAAATGCAGGGGCTACAGTAAGGCAATGTTGTTGTTGTTGTTAACTCAGAGCAGGGGAAAATATCGCGTTTGTATTTGTAATAAATACGCCGCACAGTACGGCTCTAATAATTATTACAAACATTCTGCATACTTTTGTAAAAATAAAAGCGTCCGATAGACACAGAAGTCGTTAACTCAATTTTCAATACGTTATAGGACAGGCAACTCGGTTTCTTACATTGATATCATCCTCATGTAACATATAATGTATATAAATATATCTGAATGTGTATGTATGTATAAGTAGTTGACTTATATTGGTAATAACCGTAACGCTTGTGTGTCAGAACATGTTAAATATAATCTCATCCACCAGCGTTTCTCGCAACATTCATGCACCTAACCATAGTCACATGAACCTATGCTGTGTAACAATTTTATACCTCTTTTTTATTCAACCATTTTCTTCTCATTTCTGCATGGTAACACAATTTTACGTACACTATGTCATTGTTGTGATTTTTATCATAGGGTACACACACCAAATACGGAAATCCAGTATTTGGAAAACTGTCTGTATAATTGTAGAGTGAACAGTCTCTATAACGGAAGAGCGAGGAACCGAATTTTTTTCCGTTAGAGAATGGTTCCGTTTTATGCAAGTACTTCTAGTTTGGACCCTCCGGACTTTAAAGGGTTTCTGCTAAAGACAGGTTTCCGTTATGACCAGGTTACGTTTCAGACAGGTTTCACGGTATTCGTAAGAAAGAAAGAAAACGATATCTCGGCCTTTTAAGATAATTTGCATGTTATATCGGTTTCCTGGTATGAAACTAAAAATCATGAAGCGGGAGATCTCCCGCTTCATGATTTTTAATTGCTATATTGTATTCACTTTCTTGTATTACGAGTATTAAGGCCCGATGATGGCCCAAGCTTGGCGTCCAAACTAGTCCGTGCTTAATACACGTATTCGTAAGAGTGTGTTGATTGTGATTGAAGATATTCAAGATCTTTGTGATTGATACACCAACGGGAATGTTCCATGTAAAGTTTCCATTCGTAGTTTAATATGATGATAATAGTTCATTGTCAAAGTCAAAATTGGTGCGTGGAAGGGAAGTCTGCTTCTTGCTTAACATCACCATATTTGTAGCCTATAATATAATCTAAACGCGAAGAGAATTTAAGGTGTTTTCACCTCCAACTGCCCTTGAAAGAGTGTGTATCAGGAGCGTCGTAGTAAGTTCGTAGGCATACCAGTTTCTTTTGTATATGTCATTGCCAGAGAACTTTCGAAATAAAAGGAAAGACATATTATACTTGACTAAGAATTGGTGATTTCGGTAGTATCTTTCCATATACTTCGTCGTGAAGTATTGGAAATCCCCGATAGCTAAGCATATTTCAGTATATATTTCTTATAAATAATGCATTTTGTGGTACGAATAACATTATTTGCAAAACAAACAATGAAATAAATTGTGTTGATCAGTAGAATTTCAGTACCTATGTGGCAACTGTTGTTTAGACCTGTTGGGCCTTATAGAATGTGTGATGATTTGATGGCTAGTTGTCATTGTCTTCGAATTATTTCTTTCCTCTCACGAGTGGCGGCTGTTGAAGTCAAATCAGAACCCTTTAAAAATAAACTCGCAGGCTTAGGCAAGTCTCCCAATGGCCCGGTGGTTACAGAAATTGAGTAATAGCCAGTAGTATTGATAACCTCAACACTGCAGATGACTGCCGGTATGTACTGTCCTGCTAGGAACTCTGAAATCTGAAAAAACTCTGAATCGATATTCATGAAGCTATAATGTTCCGTAGCCGATCCCACTGGCCGCGCCATCTAAGGCATAGGTCCGCGACCGCTCGCCTGCTGAGATTGTGAGTTCGAATCCCGCCACTGGCATGAAAGTCTGTCTCTTGTGAATGTGTGTTGTCAGGTAGAGATCTCCGCGACGGGCTAATCACTCGTTCAGAGTAATCCTACACACTGTGGTGCGTCGTTGTGTGTGATCTAGAAACCTCAAGGACGTGGGGCCCATGACCCGATTTGGGACGCAGCGCCACGGGAAAAACAGTTTTTGATATTCTGTGGTCCTTGCATCGTGACATATGTACGTAATAAGAACCAACAAAATGCACTTTTCTGTCTTAATTTATTTCAGTAATCATCCTCCACATGTTTCGAAGAGATTGGCTATTCATCATCAGAGGTAGTTTACTGTATATAGCCTACAGTATATGGTACTTATCATGCGTCTACGTTGAGCAGCTAGTCAACGTAGATGCATGATAAATACCATACGCTGTATATACAGTAAACTACCTCCTGATGATGAACAGTTAATCTATTCGAAACATGTGTGGGTGATTATTGAAATAAATTAAGAGAGAAAAGTGTATCTTGTTGGTCCTTGTTACGCGAAGGAAAAACAATGTTCCTTAGCAGTATTATCCTCTTCGTGTAGTCCATCATAGCAATCAGCAAATATAGACAGCACTTGGAAACGAGTTCCACTCACGAGTTTAAAATGAAATTACATTTTGTTTGCAGTGTGTTAGGCTTTATTTTCCCCCTCCCTTCCTTGCTTGCTTGGTTGCTTGGGATTAAATGTCCTGAAGTTCCTCCATCTGAGCGACCATCAGCTTGTCAAGGACTCTACTTTATAAAATTACTTCGCGTCAAAACTGAAATAAAAGTCTATCAGAGGTGACGCCAGGGATCCTAACAAACATTAAAATTATGTTTTAGAGCTACAGAACATCCATGGTTATTTTGTGACTCAGGGATCTTCAAGGACCGAGTACTTAGAAACCTGTGTAAACTTAAATGTTTGTTTCTGAAGCAATGCACATTTCATTTGTCCCAAGCACATGTATCTCAGTTAAGCAGGCCTACTCTGATTTTAAGGGGAGGCTGACGAATTGTTATTGACTGATATTTTATTCCACTTTTTTAACGAAAATAATGCGTAGTGAACCTCAGGGGACTTCCCTGTCTTCTGGGGGATCATTTATCTTGAGCAATCATCCTGTCAAGGATTGGTTACGATTTCTGATGGAAAGTGGCGAATTATTTGGGCTGGGTTCGGTTTCTATGGGAAACACCTGCGTAAGTAATACTGCGTTCGAGTCGTTGCGGATTGGGCGAAGGGGTCAATGATAATATGTCAGTAGTGGTCATTAAAATTACATTGCATTGCACAGTGTGTAGATGGCATGATACAAAACGCTAAAACCATTCGGATGAACGTCAGAGGTTGTGCTTTTTGGTTTCGTTTTAGTGACAGGAACCAAATTACGCTTTTCACCATCGTGTGCATATAAAACACAAACCGTATTCCAGCAAGGCTGGCCTTTTTGTATTGTTACTAGCAAGGTTAATCTTTCATGTTGCATTTTAGTGACAGCAACTCAAGTCAAGCAAAAACATTTATTTCATCAAGGTGAGGCTTTGATTTTTCTTTTTAGTAACAGGTACCCAAGATGCATTAAAAATCATGACTTAAATTAAACATTGAGCTTAAAATAAATAGACGCATCTTAAATCAGGGGTACGTTTTCTTGCAATATATTTTATTGTCCAAAACGTGCCACATGTTTTTGGCTTTACCGTAATGCCATCGTCAGGCACAGGCATGGAGATATAAGAGAAAACAAGTACTTTTAGACAAACCAGTACTAATGATGGGTTTATGGAAAAGCGGAAACATGTACGTAATACGTATTGGACGATAAAATATATTGTCTGTAAATATAGTCGTGATTAACGATCCAGCTGTTGGTCTCACCCAAAGATTTGAAGTTTCATTTTAGTGACAGAAATCTGGTTTCGCTTGTCAGGTTGCGTTTCCGACCCAGAACTATTCCTGTACGACTGGCCTTTCATGTTTCAGGCAGCGTCAGGCTCGTAACTGTCATTGTATTGACGAAGTTCGAGGCACGGGTGTCCGGTCTCCGCGTGTTCCATCTCATTAAATGCATGGATATGAAGTAACTACCAGCGATCGAGAGGCACATGACAATTTCAGGGTGGGGTCGCAGATTGACACAGGAAATTGGTTGACGATGCCTAAGCTTTATTGATACATCACCTCCTTACGTTGGCAGCCGTCGTATACGTTGCAGCCACCATCTGTGTTGGCAGCCCTTGTCTCATATAGTTAGCTCTACATCCAACGCAAATTCAAGACAATAAATATGTACGGCCTACGTGTTCAATCATGTCGTTGTTGTTCAAGAAATAAGTCTTTGGGTGTACCGGTGTGTATGTAGAGGTGTGAACACTTCCGTATTGCTATAGAAACAGGTTACGATTCCTATTCGATATTAGATCCCCCAGAACTCTCGAATGGCGATAACGTAGCCTGTTACACGCTGCAAGAATGTTATCTTGTTGTACGTTACTTCATACTGGGGGTCTATTATAATTAACTGCTTGGAAATATAGTCCTTCTTGAAAAACTGCTGGCTTCTAAAGTAGGCAAATTCCCCACCTGTTATGAAACACGAAGGTTCTGTACCCTGTTCACAAGAGCCCGCCACTTGTTCCTGTATAGAGCCAGATCAATCCAGCCCACTCCCTCCATTCCCATTTGTTGAAGATCCATTTTAATATTATACTGCCATCTACGCCTATGTCTTCGAAGTGGTCTCCTACCTCCATTGATTCATGCCAAAACTATATGCATTTGTCGTCTCTCCTGCTCATGCCACTTGTGCCATGGATTTCGTTCACCTTGATTTGATTGCTTCCTCAGTCATTTGCTATGCTAATGTGAAGGCTAGACAGACTGTTTGTGAGGTACAATTGTTATGTTCAGAGGATGTTCTTGCTGCTAAATGAAAATTTACATTCCAATGCTGAACTTTATTGCAGTATTTTTTTTTTTAATTCTGTCATTTTTATATACGAAAATGGGAACATCTTGGGGACGGGTCGGCACTTAGGCCCACACACTGTTCACTTTTCGGTTTCCTAACCTTGGCAGATGAATCATCCCAGCTAGGCTTGTGAATTTGATGTAGTGTCGTATGTAATACACCTACGCGTTGTGTATATGGCAGTATGACGCAGCAAGGGTTTCAAGATTTTGCTTATAAAAACTCTCTGTTATTGAAGATTTTTTTGCCAGAGAAAGTTACTTTAATTATTATTTGGCTTTTAACATTGTAAGTTTCGCATCCGTATTTATATGTTTGAAAAAATTTAACAGGACACGTGTCTTGCGTTCTGCGAAGAATTTCGATCCGTATAGCGTCAGTGGTGTTTCGCCTATGCAACAACGTAGACTGTATCACGTGCAGTGGTCACTGCTGATTATCTTAGTATTTTACAACGATGACTGTTTCTACGACGGAGTCCTGTTTCTTTTCGCAGTCACATCCTTCCTGCAAGCTCAGGCCTTTATCTAGAGTTTCCAGGCACAAGTGGCTAGAGGATAAAGCGACGACTTCTGCCACGGTCTAGAATGTGGAGTGTTTATGAGTGCAATATTTTTTCCACTCTGTCCTGTGCTAAGAGTGTATAGCGTTGTTGATGGATGAATATGGAGGAACATTTGTGAAATTATACTGACAGGGTAAACCCGAAATACTGGGAGTACAAAATGTTTCAGTGTCTTTTCGTCTGAGCAATGGCGCGGTCTAGAACGCATAGAACCGTCTGTATTGTCATGGAATGGTATGCAAGTGCGGGACCATTTCCTTGGCGTCACAGCTGCACTTACCAAACGTTGTAAGCTGTGTAGTAAACACAGAACAGAGATTGGATTTTTGACAGCAAAGAAGGATTTCGCTTGTATCTGAAGATTGTCTGCGGAGGCAGTGTAGACCATACGGCAGCGCTGCTGGCAGCCAGAGGCAAGGGAAAGTCGACTTTTGGCATGCACCACGCATCACTTAGTTTCTGCATTTGCAACTCACATACATCGTGTCTCTGTCGTATGAATTTCGGTCACCGCTGTTTTCTACGCGTTTTGGGGACGAGGCCTCGTTTCGTTGTGCAGTTGTACTGTTTGTCTGAATATCCTGAAACTTTTGAATTACGAGCGGGTAGGTTGAAAGTCGTCGTCGTCGTCACCATCGTCGTCGTCGTATTATCAAGGTCACGGATTAAGTTCTTAAGCCTCTTCGGATGACAGGGAT
>Ga0123354_10003576_pt1 | contig 21526 bp, 10 predicted proteins | sample TergutLab28metaG_2_FD_97872 | JGI IMG/M metagenome (GOLD analysis project Ga0123354, IMG submission 97872) | Labiotermes labralis P4 segment gut microbial communities from Petit-Saut dam, French Guiana - Lab288 P4 | ecosystem: Host-associated > Arthropoda: Insects > Digestive system > Gut ... | reverse complement strand
AGTCTGGGAGAATATGATGTGTCCTCCTTTGAAGTGGATACTGACAGTCTGGGAGAATATGATGTGTCCTCCTTTGAAGTGGATACTGACAGTCTGGGAGAATATGATGTGTCCTCCTTTGAACCCAAAGTTGACCATAATGATGAGTCAACACATCAATTTTAAATTTTTATTTCCATGTTCATGGCTACAGTGTCATAATCTAGCCAACCATAATCCACTCACTGCCATTAAAACCAAGTGTTGTGTAATAGGTTATGCTTCCTGTTGGATGTGTGAAAACAAGGTTATTTAGTGACATGGTTCAGTGAACTTGTTGGAAGTGGGTAGGAAGCAGTCATGTCCCATTTCAAGGTGCTGTCCCAGCATTTGGCTGGGGGGATGGAGATGAATCTCATTCAAGTACTCATTGTCCAGCACCTAGTGAAATCAAGTCTGTGCTGCAATGTGATCCAACTTGCTGTATGCATTTGCATGCTGTTACACGTGAAAGTACCTCTTTTATTCGCTGACGTACCACGTTGTTGAATCAGTAGGCATGGTTCATCCAGATGATGCAAATTTTCTAAATATATCAGGTGTAGTGTAACAACATGTACAGTGGTTGCTTACTTATGAAAACACGGGATGGCACATCAGTACTGTAGTTCATATTGCCAAATGCTGTTTTAAATGTTATTTCAACTTGTGACTACTGTGACACATACATACTGCACATTATGTTACTAACAGTGTTTAAGGTTAGCATTTTTTCGTATACGAATGGCCTTGCAAACCTGGAACAAAGCACTTGGTGCAGCAAGTCATGACCTAATGCAAAGCTGTAGTTATGCTTTGGCATCAGCCCATCTGTTATTATACTGTTCACTTATATTCATATATAAAGTCCTTGCAAGTGAATTGGTAGGTTAACTCTAACTGAGACATTCAGCCCACAGTTAGTTGATGTGGGGAACCCCTTAGTTTCGCAACTCAGCAGGTATCTACACTGACTGAGCATTTACCCACATCCCCTACAGCAGGGAGACCACGATCGACAACTTGTCCTGGCTACCCGCAAAAGGCGACCATGTCGATACATTGAATCATGCCCACCTGGCGTTTTTACGCACATCTTTCCTCAGTTGTAAGGCAAATAGGGTATAACACGCAAAAATGGGGCATGGCCCACACTCTTCCCTAGTAAGGCAGCTAAATTTCACCGCGATTTAGTCTAACTTTAACTTTAAACATGACCATTCTGGGTTCGAATCCCAGAGAGCCCTCCAACCGAAGTTATGCCACCTCAAAAGGCTTGTTACCTCTTGAGCAATGGTCCTCAGTTTGCCCAAGTTGGGGTCTTCAACCACAACAGGAAATCACTAGAATAAGCACAATCTCATTTATAGTTTAAGATGCTGGTTAATGAGCCCAGCGATGCAGCTAATGCAGGTATGGCAAAACAGACCGAGGGAGGTTGACTTGTGCTTTTGTGCAAGTCCCTGCCCTCAGTTAGCTCTTTGATTGGTTGTTTGGACTGGAAGGTTAAAAATTTCTACAGAGCCATCAAATTGGCAGTTTCAAGCAGAAGATTTAACTCAGGGTATCAATGGAGCTGTGTTATTATTTTTCACAGGACCACAAGAAGAATGTATCATTTAAGAAGCAGAAGTACCACTCTGTGTATGAATATCCTCGTGAGACTAGTGATTCAGACAGCGAGGGGTTTGACTCTCCAACACATCAGCATTGGAACAGTCTCATGTTGCAGTCAACACAGCAACCACAAGTTGACTACTCAAGCTTTGCAGGTTTGTGCCTTTCAGTTATAATTAAAAAAATGACACCATCAGTCACAGCTAATGACTTTATTATATATATATATATGGAAACTATGACATGTAACAGGGGAATGGAGGAGACTGCATAACAAGGAGCTAAATGATTTGTACTCCTCACCCAATATTGTGCGGGTGATAAAATCGAGAAGAATGAGATGGGCTGGGCATGTGGCGCATGTGGGTGAGGAGAGGGGGGTGTGTAGGGTCTTGGTGGGGAAACTGGGGGGGGAAAGAGACCACTGGGGAGACCTAGGCGTAGATGGGTGGATAATATTAGAATGGATCTCCAGGAGGTGGGATGTGGGTATATGGACTGGATTTGGCTGGCCCAGGATAGAGACAGGTGGCGGACGCTTGTGAGTGCGGTAATGAACCTTCGGGTTCCGTAAAATGCGGGGAATTTCTTGACTAGCTGCAAACCAGTTAGCTTCTCAAGAAGGTCTCTGCACCATGGAGTAAGAAAGTATGACATGTTTTGGCCAATATGGGCCATCATCAGGAAATACATATATGAAAGTATACTAACTAGAATTTCTGCACTGCAGGTTGCTTGAATTTAAGTTATATCATTGTCGGTTACGTTGCAGATTTTGTAGAAAGTAGATAAGAGGATTTTTTCTGGGCTATCTGTTGGTGTTGAACCATTGCAGTTGAAATAATTTTGATAGGTGAAGAGTGTATAGGATGAGGATTAGTTTTTATATATTCTTGAACAGAGCTAAGTTATAGACCCTTTAGTGTGAGCAATTTTTTTGATATGAGGTGTGGAATTCAGATGAAATGCTGATTGGATGATGATGATTATATGTTGCGGGAAGTTGGGGTTATATGGTTGGTGCCCACATGCTAGACCCAGGCATAGATGAGAGGAAAATATTAAAATGGATCTTCAAGAAGTGGTGGGGGGGAATATGGGCTGGATTGATCTGGCTCAGAATAGGGATAGGTGGTGGGCTCTTGAGAATGCGGTAACGAACCTTTGGATACCATAAAATTCAGGGAATTTCTTGATTAGCTGAGAACTGGTTAGCTTCTTAAGAAGGACTGTACTCCATGGAGTTAGTTAATTAGTTTGTTGGTTTTATATATTACAGTTTTTTAAGTGAATTAACCTGAATTATTGAGAAATTTATATGTGGTTTCTTGATGAACCATATAAGTTTGGAGCTGAAGAAATGCTGTGTGCCTTTTACCTAAAGAATATAACTATATGCTGCAGCATTTAAATTTGTTGCCTTATGATACAGTTAGGTCGGTCATCCTTTTAAAGACTTATATTCATGTATGGAAACAAACGTGGAAAAACACCCCTAGAAATTAATGTTATCTATTTAAGTAACAAGGAAATTTACTGCATTTTTAAGACATGCTGCATAATCTGTGGTTTATTTTCCACACAATGTCATTTAGTTCATATTTGTATATTTTTCTGTTCAAATAATACTTTTTCAGAGACCCTGCACTGAAATTAGTTACACACACCAGTAGGGTAAAGGGATAATATAACAGGCAGTAAACTTGTAGGCTGCTGGAATATGACACTGTGCTGTTTGGCAGATGGGTACCAGTGAAACATTTATTTATGTGCCAAAGTGTGTGATGTCGCATCACAGAATACTGTAAGTTTAATACACTGCCATGAGAAATTAAAATCTCTAAAGCACCAAGAATGTTTGTGTTCTCCATTAGAGTATACCTTTGGTTGTTAGGCATGGCAGAGGATATTTAATGTTACATTATGTGGCAGTAGTTCAGATCCATTGGCTCTTGCACAGACTGGGAGCTGCTAGATGGCGATGTTGTGCCAGACACAGATATGGATCAAGATGTCCCCACAGAGAACACAGCACAGCAGCAGCTGGACTTCTACAAGCTGAGCAGTGTCGACTGTGACTTCACTAATGGTGAGTGCATCTAAGAATATTTATAACCACATTTAAGGTATATTGTGGGCTGGGTAACTCAGTCGGTATAGTGACTGACTATGGGCTGGACGGTCTGGGATCGAATCCTGGTGGGGACGAGATTTTCCGCCCATCCAGACCGGCCCTGGGGCCCACCCAGCCTCCTGTAAAATGGGTACCGGGTCTTTCGCGGGGGTAAAGTGTGGCCGGGGCGTGCTGCTGACCACTTACCCACTACTAGTACCATGGTCATGGAAGAGTAGAGTTATACATCTTCCCACCCTCTGGGCCACACCAGGCCTGTAACAGGATCACTTTACCTTTTACATTTAAGGTACTTTGGTATCCCTGTGGAGGTCCTCCTAAAATCACTGTCCATCCATCCACATGTAGGAACTTGAAAACCATTAAACATTATCTTAATGAGATTTAACATTGGGCCATTTTATGAGAAAGTGTTGAGTCTCCTTCATTTTGTTTAAAACTGGACAAACATTACAGACACTTTACATAAAGATGTACAGTGCACTTCCGGTCATCTGACTGTCAATCTGCTGACCCACACATTAACCAATCTGCCTTTCTGCACCACCAGAGTGATTGTTGGATCATGAATCCAAATTATTTGTGTGCACAAATGTGAATTTAACGTGTAACATGTAGGTAAAAGGTAAAGTTAAAGTGCACCCTTGTACAGGCACAGAGGCTCTGTACAGACCATATGGCCCATAGGGAGAGTAGAGGAATAGCTGTACTCTTCCTTGACCATGGCTCTAGAAGGGGGTGAGGGGTCAGCGTCACGCTCCAGCCACTCTTTACCCCTGGGAAAGACCCAGCACCCATTGTACAGGAGGCTGGGTGGGCCCCAGGGCCAGTCTGGACAGGTGCGGAAAATCTCGCCCCCACCGGGATTCGATCCCCGGACTGACCAGCATGTAACCAGTCGCTATACCAACTATGCTACCCAGCCCACGTGACATTTAGGTAACCCTGTACATTTACTTGGAGCCAGTAATGCATCCTGGCAGAACTGCATTTAAAAAGAGACAACAATTAGGCTGCTCTAGACCTAGTTAGGCCTACATGACACAGGTAAAATTTTTTTAAAGTGCCAGAAGCTTCCAACACACACGTAGCCTTAAAATATGTTTTAGGACTTACTGTCTTTTTCTGTATCAAAATTACACTATATGTATGTTATTTTATGCTGAAATATGCTTAGGTCTGCTTATTTGACTTTCTGACTGCACATCTGTAGAAAGTGGACACCAAACAAGTGACTGACTGACTTTTCTGACTCACCCTTCCCCCTCATTAGATCAGATAACTGGGGGGTTTCAATATATGTGCATTTCTTTGAAGATCTCAGTTGTATGTAGGCCTACCCATTATGTTGCATGAAAAGCAAAGTGATGTGTTAAATTTAGACTCAACTGGAAGTGTTTATTTCAATCTTGTGATGTATTGCTCTTATAAAGGGCAACATTAGAGCTTCTGTTGTCACTGTTATTAACTCTCTCTCTCTCTCTCTCACACACACACACAAAAAGTTTTCTGCATATCCCAGCAACAGTACTACAATCCAAGCATGATTGATTGTAAATTTGCTCTTAAGATACACAGAAAATCTAGAAGCAGTAAGACCACACTCTTGCAGAAGTGTTACGCTATGTGTCATTTCTCAGCTTCTTTATGAAGACAGATTTAGGCATGGTTTGTAACCTTCTCCTCATCTATGCCCCCATTTACTTCGTCATCCTGCACTTGCATGTCTTCATTCTCCTCCTGCAAGCTGCAAGAGGCATCATCATTACCACATAATTTGTGCTTGCTTCTGTTTTGTACACTTCAAGCTTTGCTCTCACCAACAACAGACGGTGACATCACTCACACTCAGCGTCCCTCCACATTTGAACTCACAACCACTTCTTATGTTTATCAATTGTAATAATTGTCTGACACATCAATTCTAAATTAATATTTGTTAAAATTATGTGTGAAGTTCAGTCAGAATGTTATGGATTTGCTTGTGGTGGTGTGGCAATTGATGCACTGTGAAAAGTAGCAGGTGTGTTAGAAACCACGTACTAGATATTGTTGCAATAAGTAAGTGTCAGGTTTAGTTAGTATTGTGTTTGTTTACAGTTCTTCTTTAAAGATGCCAACACCACTTCAAAATTTCTTTCAAAAACAAGGGGGGATTGTGTTGGGAAATGATACACTTTGCATTTGTCACAGATTGGTGTACTTGAAGTAATTAGTAAATTTGCTTTACTATTTGACTGTGCTTCATACTTCAGCTAAGGGCTGTCTTTAAACACAAGGTGTAATTTGTTTGGCAGGTCATGCAGTATGCATTACTGTAGCACTTCAAGTACACCAACCACTCTACTATCTGAACACCACTGTCCCAGTTGATTGGGTAGCACTGCTGCATCATATCAAAGTTTATTGTTCACCAACGAATGCGCCAGTGATTGTTGAAAAAAAAATATATTAAAGTTTACATTAAAATAGTTCTGACATGTTTTGGTGCAGTCACACCGTCTTCAGGGAGGTACCTGAAGGCTCCCTGAAGATGGTGTGACTGCACTGAAACATGTTTGGGCTATTTTAGTGCAAATTTTAATATTTTTTTTAAGACAATGACTTGTGCATTCATTGATGAATAATAAACTTTGATAGTATCAAGATACACGGTAAAAATGTAAAAACTGCTGCATCATATTTGGGCAGTGCCAAGTGTGAATCTGGGCTGGATCACCGACTCTGTGGACGTTAGGTTTTTGTGGTTTTCCTCAGTTCCCCCAACCAGTTGTTGAGTTAGTTCATTGGATTAGGCCACAAGCACTTACTTTTGTAGGCCTTCACAATTTGTCATTTACTGTTATACAGCCATTCGTCACTCTTACTGACAGCATTGGCAAATGAAGTTCCAGTAAGTATCAGTGATATGGAACTATGCAGTTGAGGAAGAAGCATGGGATTGTACAGCCAGGGAACGTAGCAGATATTTGAACCTGCCATTTTGCAGTATAAACACCAAGTGTATGCATTTTAACTAGATGCTGACAACTGTTATGTGTCCTTGCACTTATTTGGTACTGTACATAATGAGGGGGGACTGGGGAAGTCATAACAGAATTTTGATACTAAACCAAATACAGTAAATGCGATGGTATCCACCGAGGGATTACCTGGAAATCTCTGTTAACTGATTGTTGACTCAGAGGTCCATTACATTTCACTGTTCCATCAACTGGCCCCACATAGCACCGACTGTGTTGTCTTATTTGCTTGTCGTTTGGATTATGTATATGTATCATGTTGTGTGAGTGGTGATGAAAAGGGAATAGAGAGGGTGGAGAGAGGGGATAGCTGGACAGGATATCAAGTGGCAAAAAAAATGGTTATATCTGTCCTTGAGATTGTTAGGTACATTAAGCTACACATTGGGTGTAACAACCAATCCCAGTGAGCGTGCTTTCTTAGGCATAGGTCTGCAGCAGCTTGCTTAACTTGCTGACTGGGATTGAGGGTTTGAATCTCGCTGGAGGCACGGATGTCTCTCTCTTGTGAGTGTTGTGTGTTGTCAGGTACAGGTCCCTGCAATGGGCTGATCACCTGACTAGAGGAGATCTATCGAACGTGGTGTGTCTGAGTGTGATCATGAAGCCTTGACAAAGAGAAGGTCCTGGAGGTGCTGTATGTAGAACTGTAACTGTAATTTTATATACTTTTTTGTCTGCTATGAACATTTCAGTTTTTAGCTTGTATGGAGGGCTTACTACTTAATTAATGCTTGAGGAGAGGAACATTCCCCCCTCCCCCATCTTTAAGTTGCACTGCCTATGATATCTATGTATGTATGTATGTATAAGTATATATATATGTTGCATACCTCCACAGGAATGTTGTCAGAAGATGGCGAATTTTACATCAGCAGTTCTGCCCGTCCATTTCAGTTCCCAGGTGGGAATAGCGATGTGCTAACCAGTGGCAGTCAGTTCTTCCCTGGTCAGCTGTATCACACGAGCAGTAAATGCAAACCAGCCGACATCACAGCGGACTTTGTGACGCCAGACAGTGGTATCATTGACGTCACTTTGACAGAGAAGCTCTCGGTTTTGGCAACTGGTCTAGACTCTTATGACGATGAAGTTGATACCAGTCCCTCTAGTATGTCTAGGTTTGTTGTAAGTCCTGATGATTATCAGTTGAGTAACCATAGTTCAGACAGGATCAAAGAAGGTGTGTGGGAAGATGAAGTTGACTGTGGTAAATATGGGGTGAATGAAACATCTGTATCACAAGGGAAAGTTTCCATGGAATCTGTGAAACTACAGGAGTTACCTCTTACAGATATATTGGAATTAGCAAAAACGTCTGATCCCACCAACACAGTGTTGAGTACAGCAATTACAAATGAAATGAGTTTGGGTGCAAGGCCTATATCCACTTTTGTAGGAGCTGATAAAGACAGTGAACCCACACTGCAGTCACCATCCTCACCCCTTTCACCATCAGGATTAGGAGAACTGCGACATACCAGGGATCGTTTGAAACTAGATTTGCCCGTCTCTAGTACAACATTTGTTCTAGAGCCTCCTGCACTTGGGAAGAGGAGGTCTGTGGAAACAGTGAAAGGTGAAGCATCATTGCTGGACAGCGGGGAAGAAACAGAAGATAGCGGCATTGAGTCCAGCAATGGGGTTGTGACATCACTGACCCGGGAAGTGAAATCTCTTACAGAGGATACCAGAAAGACATAAATTTTGGACACTATTACATAACATGAGTTAACAACTGACAGCGAAGTCACTTGTACTGAAAAGCAGATCGCAGAAATGCCAATTGTATTAGTTTATTGTTATACATATGTATTTGTGCGAAAAGGTATGTTACATTTAGTACAAGGTGAGAACTGTTATAGCTGTTTCTTGCCCTAGCATTAATTAGTGCTAGATATTGGAATTGGTTTGATCTCTGACACAGATCCTGTTATACATGATTGGTTGGAGAGCTTTCACTGAGGAAAAAAACTAAGCACTCTGTATTGTAACTTTCTAAGCTACACGTGTCAAAGAGAATCACAGGTTTGGCTTTACTAGGCACTGCACACTCTTACTGTCCTTTTAGCTAAATAAAAGGTAAAGTTGACCCTAAAACAGGCCATGAAGGCATAGAAGGGGAGTAGAGGTGTAGCTCTACTCTTTCTTTAACCTCGGCGCTGGATGGGGTTGGGTGTTCAATGCTACGACTCTGCTGCTTTACACTTTGGGAAGACCTCATACCTGTTTTACAGGGGCTGATTGGTCCCCATGGCTGGTCTGGATGTTTGCAGAAAAATCTGGCCCGCACTGGTGTTCCAACCCTCAGCTATCCAGCCCATAGCAAGTTGCTATACTGACTACACTATCCCCGCCCCCTTTCAGCTACATACAAAAAAATTATTGCGGGAAATCACAAGAATCAAACATCACACAGCGTATGTTCTGCCATCTTACTTGATTACTCACAGATAATAAAGCGTCTCTTATGGTCAGAGATATACTCAGTTCCAGTGATGCTCCACATCTTCCCCACCCTTGTTAACCTCCAGGGGGTGACCAGCTGAATAGAGCAGAACTAAAACACTTCCGTCTGTTGACCGGATGTAGAGTGCAGCCCCATATGCTCTCTCGGAAGCATTGCAAAATACAAGGGTTTGATATTTGCCTTTGCCCCTGGTCCCTGCCCATCTTGGAATGTGGACGTCCCATAGGTGGGGTAAGAGTGTTACCCACTTGCACCAGCATGTCCCCAAGTCGTCTGGCAGGAGCTTGTCCCACTCCACACCCCTACACCATGAGTCCTGGAAAATCAGCTTCCCTTAACTGAATTCTCTAGGAGTGTATATAGGTCTTCGTTTTTGTTCTTGTCTGGATTGAAGTTGAATACTTCTTTGTCACGCGTTTAAAGAAGATATTGACACTCCTCTGTTCTTTTTTGCGCCATGTCAATTCAGGGTCTAGCTTTCTGTTCATGTAAGTAATGACTGTCATATCATTTACCATGTCTTTGAATTTCTTGTCATTTTTTATCTTGATGTAGGTTTTAAACATTTTTCCAGAAGTTCTCCCAGTTCTTTTTTCATTAGGGTTTTATCCGGATTGTAACTGCGTTTCAGCTGTAAAAAGTATCATTGACCACCTCCTTTATATGCGAGGTCATCTAAGTTGCCAGCGTCTTTGATGTTGGAGGAGAGTTTGAAGTTGTGCCCTTGCTTCAAACCATGCAGGCCAATGACGGCTGCCGGTTTGATCTCGAGCTGGAACCCTCCTTCACTCGCAACTGCCCTTGTTGTTGTCGTGGACGTCGGTTGCGTGTTGCTGTTTTGTGGTTGAGGATTCATCATGTTAACTGTCAGTTCCACTTCGCCAGCGATTGTCCTTTGCCTAATGAAATCCAGTCCTCTTGTCTTACACTTGGACCTGACAGCAGCTGCTCCACAAACCTTTACCCTGTTTGTCTTGCTTAGTGCAGTGGAGTTCAGTCTAGCACTCTGTCCTTGGCGCCCAAAATAGCTCCGCGCTACAACAGGCTGTTCGTGATTTTCTCACATACAGAATCACCAGGTCCTTGTGCCGCAATGAGGTGCATTGCAGCCCCATCACCACTGTCCACAGCGTTGACTCCAGACCCACTCTGCAATATATCTTCCACAGTTTAGTTGTCCCAGTCCAACCTCCACCAGTGCTCGGACAACACAGAGCTAGCCTTCATTAACAGCATAGAACAATGATATTAAGTCTTTGCTGTTTAGAACTTTGCAGTCCACACGTTGCTTTGTTAGCAACATGGTCACTGGCAGTTTCCTTCTAAGTATAACAGCATTTAGTGCAGAAGGGAGGAAGCCTGATGAATCTACACCCCAATAGTGCGCAAAAACTCAAGAAGTAACATGTATTTTTCTTCTGCAGAATGTGTGACTATTGAGTTAATGTAATCTGCGTCATGTACTCTCTTCCTAATCATATCCAAGCCAGATCTGTCAACATTTCTTTCAAGTAGCCGTCGGTCACGGATGAGTGAAAGGTAGTTATTGTTTGTAGGTGGTCAGTCGATGTGGAAGGGTCATTGTTACTGACTGAGTGCTTACACGTGTTAGGCGACAAAACAACAGTTATATCTTGCTAGCAACAAATCCTATCAACTGTAATCTGTTTTAACGGGGATTTCGTACACTTCAACAGGTTGACTGGTACGTTTTAAACGCTGAGCACTTGGCTGTCTTGCTGGTTACCCAGAGGGGTGTCGGCACTCCGCTATGGGATCTTGCACTCGCGATCTTTCTCCCCCCTGCTTTTCTGGCGTCCAGGTCCATGGTGAAGCTGTAGTGTTAGTCTTTCAGACAAATGTTGCTCACTAAACCTGTGTGTTCCTCGCTGCTTGCTGGGTTTTGGCACCAACATGTTGTGGGAAATCTCAAGAACCAAACAACACACAGTGTATGCTCCACCATCTTACTTTATTACTCACAGATACAAAAGCGTCTCTTACAGTCAGAGATATACTCAGTTCCAGTGACCCTCCACAATGATGAACTGGGTTTTAACTTCAGTATATCTACAACACTCATTTACCTCCCCAGACTCTAAGCTCAGATTTTGCCTTATTATTTGACAGCTTGTTTTTCCACTCATTTTCATGTTACAGCATGTAGCTGAGGAACTGCAGTTTGCATATGAAATCAGCACTTCCCTCACATAATATAGCCTCTCAAATTATCAGTAATTTAAGGTTAGGATCTGCTTGGTTGTGCCACAGTGTAGGTTTGTGGGCAGATACCATTATTTCAGAGGAACCAGCTGCGTCCATCTCTAGGGTGAAAAAAAACTCTGCTGGTTGAAGTTAGTTGCTAAGTTCAACAAAGCTTGGGGTTTTTGTGGCAGTGAGTATGAAAATTATCCTCTAATCACATGTGATGCTGTATAGCCATGTAGATGTGTGATGCATTTAAGAGGCACCAGCCTGTTTTATCAAGGTAGATGTTAAAGGCAGCTGGTTCTCTGCCAGACTGTGCGCCATCACGTCCATTGACTTCATAACTAGTAAGTTAGAAACAGCACAATCTCAACTGACAGAAGTCAGATTTTCTGCAAAGTATTTGGTGCAAATATTTCCTTCCCCTACTTAAGAACCATTACTCAGCTGCCTGTTAGTAATGCCAAAGGGTTTTATGACCCAAACATTCCATTCCATTTACTCAGTGCAAGACTAAACTAACTGCACAATATGTTTTCAAGACTTATGACACTTATGCATTCAGGGCTAATTAGGGTCTCCTAGGTAGCTGACTAAGTATTTACACACAAATATGATACAGGAAGCCTTTCAGGATTAATTTAGTGTTGAGACATTGTGCAGACAGTAAAAAGAGAGGGCTGTCACTGTTGCCAAACCTAGGTCACCAAATAGTACACGTTAGAATTGCTGGCATTACTAGGAGCTCGCCATATTTTCCACATTAGAATGCTAAGGGTTAACCCTCTAAAGATGAAACGTATCTGTTTATTGTAAGGACTTGGTGCGTACCATACAGTAGACACACATCACCTTGGTTATACAAGACACACAACAACAGTGTGAGCACCATGTAGAATTGTTGAATGTTAAACCTGGTGGCACATAAAGTAACTGCTAGGCTGGGAAAGGTTAAGTCTTAGTGGTTAGGAACGTACCACTCACTTGGAGCTGGAATTGTAATAATCTGTTGAACATGAGAAGATTCTGTTTGTGAATACCACACCATGGCCATGAATGTTAAAGAGTTCAGGGCAGTTAATTTAAAAATAACTTTTGGTATGGATGTTGAAGAGTGATTACGCTGATTGGTTTGTGTCTCACCACACGACACGCCTTTGTGTGACATCCTACCAACAGCCATCTCCCTGTCTCGTTTTAGTACTTGATGGTTATTTTCAAAATGCTGTTCTGTGTGCATTCGCATCCCTGTATCATGTGCCCTTTCTAAGGGGATGGAGATCATGAAATCAAAATAACTATGTGTGGAGGCATTGAAGAACATGGAATTTTAGTGGTAATTATTTCAGATACAACTCTGGTGGGGTTCCATTTATATGTTTTACATTTGTAATTCACAGTGTGGTGTTGCCTTACAGCATGTTGAAGTTATGGCTTTATGTTTGTCCTGTAACAGTAAAAGGGAAATAAGCATAATTTTAAACAAACCAGAATGTTGAATTTCGCAGAACCATTGGATGTGATGCTGTGTATTTTGTGTAAGAGGTACCCACATTATAGAGGAATTTACTGCATACATCTCCTAAATCCCCTCTTACACTGATGATGGAGGCATTAGGCATCTTAAAAATGTAGGTAGCTGTCTACCCAACTACATGCTGTCACATCTTGCCTCTTTCAGAACGTCAAACATGTGACAATACAGTATGTGATGTTGGAAACAGTGAAAATATGTAAAATTCCTTGAATCCAAATGTGTTGAAAATTCTGGTTCATGTTTTTTGTATCTGGAAGACTGCCATATTAGTTCCTGTGAGTCATATCCAGACACTAAAAGGGGTATGTATTACAGTATAGTCATGGAATTATGTTCAGCTTGGACACTGGCTACCTTTGCAGTGACTTTTATTGGTTATTCTCAGTCCATCTAGGCACATGCTGAGCTTCTCTTCTTGTAGAATTTATTGTCTCATGCTGTAATAGATTGGAATGGAACCTGGGTTTAGGCAGACTACATTTGCTTCCTTCCACATCCTGTCAAAATCATCATGTGTCATTCCATTTGACATTTATGTTATGAAGTACTGACAGATTCATAAAGACTTTGAATATTTAGAAGTGTAGGCAGTTGTATCAACTGAACAGACAGACAGACTCATTGAATTTATTTGCAGTTTAAGCAGTGATAAGGCCTGGCAGCAACTGTCATACTATACTGACACTAAAACATAAGGGAGTTAAAATTGTATTTGTGTCTGTACAAGCCGACATTCAAGTACTTACACCTTGCATTGTTCCTGCCGACAGTAGCATATTAATACATAAGGTGAACTCAGGCCTTAGGAATATTCTGATCCCCATGTAACACATATCATAATTTTAGTACTGGCCAAGCTAGGGATCGGTGTAACATTGTCTGTCTTAAACTGATCAGTAGCTTGTCCATGCCAGTGCAGTAATGTTTATATTGTACAGTAAATAGTGTTCCTAAATATGTTCTGTAAATAGTAACCTTTGTGGATTTGTCTTGTCTAGAATTTGTGTTCATTTTAGTGCAAGAGAGAGAATTTTATTTTGTTGCTGTGTTACAGAGAAATCTGCATATGCAAAAGAAATGAAAGTGTGTTTGCTATCGCAAGTTGTGGTGTTACTGTTGCTGTAGTTGCTGTTTGCAATCATTATGAACTTACCCAACCCCTGAAAGGGTTATGACATGAAGTCTTTACAGTTTGTAAGTGATATGTTAATACCATTTTGTTAACATGATTATAGTTCATTGTTGCACCCTTTCTTGTTCTGTTATTAAATCATTGTTGACAGAAGAAATATTCAGCTATGTAGAACTTGACACTTACCTGTTGGTTACGTAAGTAACACTCAGTGTTTCATCTGTATTTACATATTTTCTTACTATTTTCTTTTCAAAGTAGCTGGCAAATGAAAATTTAATTTAGCAATTTAATTTGAAAGTGATAGGAAATCGTGTGCTTGCATTCTGTAATCTCACAATTCTTAGAATTATGCTTACAATTGTAATGACAAGTCACATATTTAAGGACTGAAAATATGTGTTGTTGTCAATTCAAACAAAAACAGTCATGTTCATCTTAACATTGAATTTTTGGGATTTTGTTAATTTTATTTGAGCTGAAAATGCAGTGAATTCTAGTTATGAGACCATACCTACTAACTTTCCCAGCTGGTAGATTTTCTTATACAAAATTCACAATTCTTTTATATGCAGGGTTGGAATAACAGTATTATCCAGTTATTTTAATAAGGTATTTCACATAGAATTAAACATTTGATTCATTTAGTACTTATAATTCTTTTAATTACCAATTCGTTATAACATCCTGATTCATTTGCTGTGTTCATGGCATGCCCTTTTCTAGTGGTGTGTGGATATTCCAAGTTGTCCCTGAACTTTCCTTATAATCAGTAACTCAATTTGTGTGATACTTCCTGAACCACCTTTTCAAATTACACATTTGTTATTCATTTAACTGTAAATACAGTAATTACTGTTCTTCTTCAGAGTGTGATTAGTGACAAAAACTGTAACTTCATCCCAGTGGCTGTGTTGTCTGTGGTACAAGTGGTCTGGCGTGATTCAAAATTGAAACTGTGTTTAAATTGCACATGGATGTTTGTACATTTATTTTACATTTACTTCTCCTATGACAGTGTAGAGTTCATGGACTAATTCCTCATCAAAGGAACCCCATCAGATATTCAAAATATTCCCAGTTTTTCAGAGCTATTCCTGAATCGTATCAAGCTGAAAGTCATAACATGTGAAAGCGTAACGTCAGTGTAGTAACTGATTAAAATTTATGGACACCAGTTGTTTCTGTATGTGAGTGTTAACTGATTATTATATTTTCTTGTTAGCTTTGTTAACAACATCTGTATTTCTTATTCATAGTGTGGTGCTTATAAAGGGGTACATTGCAATAGTGATGCACTCCTTGTCATAGAAAATGAAGCCGTCCAATTGCAGGTGCTGGGGTACAGTGGTGGGGAGAATATGTGCAGCAGTGTTGATGTTTTTGTAATTGCCAGGTCATATTCATACATAATATCATCAGGTTATGCTGAGTCATCGTAGACAAAATGTGAACAGAACTCCAGTATGGTAAATCTGATTTTGCGTCAAATTGCTGATTCTTCAAGATTTGAAGCAAAAACTACAATTATGTGCAGATTGTTGTATTCCTATCACTTCATTGTTACCTTGTGCAAGTCAGCTGAAAACTACTGTCTTCTGTGATGCCATTGTATGTTATTTGGTAGGTAGGTACCAGCAGTTTGGACAGAGCTACTGCCTCCATTTTCGGGGTGGAGTAGGATGATGTTGGCAACATGTTCTTCACACACATTGGTACCTGTCTAGCAAACTAATTGGCATCACAGCTCAGAAGACAGTTGCGTTTTGTAAGTCACTGCTGTGAGATCGTTAAATCTGACCAAAATGTGCATGAAAAGTGTTGGCTACACAGAATTCTTATTAGCATGCAAGAATGCTAACATCGAAGGTAGTTGTTGTGTACATAAAATTCAAGGAAAAATGTTGATGACATTCTGATCAGTTACTTTCTTACATTTGAAAACAGATAAAAGTATACAGGGTGTTTAAGGGAGAATCTGCCACACTCACATTACTTACATTAAATTATATGGATATAACCAAAAATACTGATATCTAAAGGTGAACAGTCTCGGACATAATGGCGAGAGGCGTTATAAAGAATGAGCTGTTACACATTTATTGATTACCAAATGCATATTAAAACCAGGAAGATTTAGAATTTTCTGTAACATTAAAAACTGTGCGTAGCGTGTAATTAAAAGTTAGGGGCATAAATACTTTAATTGAGCTAAAAAAAACTCGCACTATCAAAGTTTTGTATTCACCAACGAATGCACAAGTTATTGTCTTAAAAACAATATTAAAATTTACATTAAAATAGCTTGGACATGTTTCCGTGCAGTCGTACCATCTTCAGGGATCTCAACATCCATGCTTGCTAAAGTTACACTTTTTTAAAATAGTCAGTTATGGTGCATCTGTGTATGATTAAATCGGTGTTGATGTGGCTGCATATATTAGTAGTGTCCTTGTTGTTGTGTGTATGTCGCACTGTTTGAGAGTAGACTAATACTAGTACTAGTTTCACAAAAGTCATCATTAGCATTTCAAGTAATTTACATAGCACACATTCGCTGCTGCTGGGTTTGAGTACCATCTCAAAGACACACCGGATCAGTGTATAGAAAATGTATCATGCTAAGTGAGCACAGTATATGGAACCACAAAATACCACATGTTTCTTGCTAAGTATCTGCATAGCCTGTCAGTGTCAGACACAGGTATGTTTGAATACAGTGATGTAATTTAACCTAAGGAACGTTGTCCCAAAGAGTGGCAGATTCCTCCTGAAATACCCTGCAGAATATCCTAATTAACAGGTAAGTAAGAATAAAGTTGGTAAATTAATACTTAACCTGTTATTTTGGGACTGGTTTATATAGCTTCTGTACATTGTCAAAGTTGCAAGATGCGGGATAAATCCCATTGACTTTTTTTTGCAAGATTTGAGGTTCTCATAGCGGTGGTGAGAAAGATTCAAGTCTTCTGGGGTTCTGCACTATGTTGACTGGTAAACCGTTACCAATATTCCAGAGAAGTTTAATGCTGCTGAAACACTGGTGTTTACTATTGAACATGATGTAACATCCCAGAAGACTTGAGTGTTCAAGCGACTGTTGATCACCAGATATGGTAGTCTGTCTCCCACTACTTTAATTTTATTGTGATTTGTTTAGACATGTTGAGACTAGGAGTAAAGGTAATGCAAGGTATGTTTCAATAAACAGAACTTTATTATTTCTAGAGTGAAAAATGTCACTATTCTTTGGCATTCCCTAACTGTTCAATAATAACTAGTAATTTCAACTGATGATTGGTGAAACTGTCAACAATTAATTTACCACTAACAATGTATGGGGGTCAGTGTGAAAATATGTTTATATGGGTACATAATTTGTAACAAACAACCCTCGCTGTGATTATGTCGGGGGAATTTGTCACAAAGCAGCTATCATGTTTCCAGTGCTGAAGCTAAACCTCAGCAACCACAAATTGAAGGATGATTGTGAGGGGACAGTGGTGTGACATAATGCATGATAATTGAGGACGCACATTTCTGTCAACAGGGAATAGAAAAGCTCATCCCATGATGTGACAAGTGGCTCCATTGTGGTGGAACTAGGCGATAAAATAGATGATAGCAGTGTTGTTTAATCTGAAGTGTTCTCATTAGAGTTGAAAGAAGAGAACCCAAAATATGACCCATAAATTTATTTTCTGACAGACCCTCTTAACCTTTTTCCCTTTCTTTTTCTTTTCTTTTTTCTTTCCTTTTTCTTCATCTTCTCTCTCTCTCTCTCTCTCTCTTTCATTTTCTTTTTCCCCATCAAATGAGTGATCAAGAACAAGAATACCTCAATGTATGATTGAAGTTTTGCAGGTTAGGAAAATTGTGGTGGGTTCTTTTGGGACCTTGTGAATACAGGAAACACATTTTCCTTTTTAATTTATGAGGAAATTATAATCACACTGTAAGAAGCCAATAGGGTATTTAGTAGTTATAATTAAAGTGACATCACAAAATATCCTTGTGTAGTAATAACAATAATATTAAAATTTTTGATGGCATTGTTCCATTTATCTTAATGATTTTCTTAAAGGGGAAACCAGGAAACATTATTATTGCTGCTGTTTATGACACTGAGCTGGTGTTTAAATTGAGGTTATAACCACAGCATGCATTTTTTTCAATATAAATGCATGTTGTTCACTTATTAAATACATAAAGTAAATTATCAGAAAATCAACTTGCAGTATGGTATATAAGATAAAAATACTGACAAAACATTAATTTATCTATGATCACTCTGTTACACAAGTGTGTATTTCTAATGTACTGTCATTGCTTGGTGATTTGTTGATGCTGTGTAGGGAAATAGTTGCTGTTTAATTAAAGAATCTTAGAAACACACAACCAAAGTGCTGTGAGGAAAATTTTTTTTTTTTATATATATTTTTCCACACTGAAACTAACTCTTGGAACTTAACATTAACAGGCGCTTTTATCAGTGCTGTGCTGATCGATTCCAGCCCGTCAAACGCGTGGGAGAAATAGAGATACTTAGCCACATATCCAGTTTACCTGCAGGAAGCCTTTAATTCTACGAACGCCATTCCTGCCGGTAGATGGCAGTGAGCAAAAAATCAGGATTTAAGTGTTCAGAGTAAAAGACGCGAAATAGTGAGACGTCTGTTGTACACATGTAGAAAACAAATGGACACTGCATCATGTTTGTTGCTTATTTGAGGCGTTAATCGTTTGCTTTTGAACCTCTTTTGTCATATTGTAGACCCTTTCACCTTCTATACCCATCACCTCATTTCCAGCAAGAGTAGATGTTACACGTGTCTTGCTAGAAGAACCAAGTTCACCTTCCAGTAAATCCATGTGGTTCATGATATTTTCTCACAACAGGAATTTGTTCTTCAACCCGCTGCAACACGATTGGCAGCCTTGTTGGAAGGAACTCCCGACTGCTTTGTAGGTTTACAATGGGTTCGTCACTCATGATTCTGTTCTTATGAATGTGGCTTACAAGAATTTTAGTGATATGGGTTCAGAACCTCCGACAGGATGTATCAAACAGGGAATGTTTACACTTGTCCTGATATAAGATGTATAAAGTCAAATGATTTCAGCTTCGGAATTTCCGTTGGAACACAGCAATCCGTGGTTAAGGCTTTCTATTGATGCCATTATTGTATATGTGTGTGTGGTCATAGGCTTCACTTTCTGTTCTGCCAGTAGCATGACTGCCGAGCTTAAATAATTACATGTTACTCAGACGTAGGCTGAGGGTGTTTGAGAATGGGGTGTTGAGGAGATATTTGGTCCTAAGAGGGACGAGGTAAGAGTGGAGTGGAGAAGACTACATAACGAGGAGTTCTGTGATCTGTACTTCACACCTTTGGAGGAAGTACAGATATTTGGGTGATGAAATTAAGAAGAATGAGTTGGGTGGGACATGTGGCACGGATGTGGGACAGGAGAGGTGCATTCGGAGTTTTGGTGGGGAGATCGGACGGAAGGAAAACAGTTGGAAGACCTAGGCACAGATAGAATAATATTAAAATGGTTCATCAGGAAGTGGGATGGACTGGATTGATCTGGCGCAGGATAAGAACAGGTGACCGGCTCTTTTGAATGTGATAGTGAGCCTTTGAGTTCTATGAAGTGCGGGGTATTTCTTGACTAGCTGAGAAACTGTTAGCTTCTCAAGAAGGACCTTGGAGTCAGTTCAATTCATATAAGTTTGCTTACGTGCTTTGAGGACCTGATGGTGATGAGATAAATCAGTTGAAGGCAGTAAGAGGATGGACGAAATAATACGATGCTGTGTATTTGTGAACGTGAAATGACAGGGTTCATTTGCTCGGGACTATTGTCTTGCAAACTCGGCATTGTATCTTGCGGTTCCACGAAAGGCGTGCAGTTTCTTGAACAGCTGACACACTGTGAAGCTGATCAGGAAGGATTTCGTACCGCATACTGCGTTACTATTAGAATCATCAGCACATCGCGGCGGTCAGTTCGCATACTGTGTGGACGTTCGGATCCATTCTCAGTTTCGTACACGTTCGATGGAATTCAAGCAAACGAGACGAAAATGATTGTCAACATATTTGTTATGACGCCAGTTCAGATCTCGCGTGGTACTGTAGCTACGGCCGACCACATCCTCGAACCGATAACCGGTATTTCATTGGCAAGTACCAAGCTAATTAGCTGAAAGAAACATTAAATAAATAACTTGAACTAGGTAATTACATTGGAATAAAAACAGCTGTAAACCATCATATCTGGTTTGAAGTTCGGAAGTGTTATTAAGCAGTGTATAAAAGTGTAGTCCCTGTGGTTGTCAAGAAGTCTTATATATATATATATATATATATATATATACATACAATTTTCTTTTTATGGTGCAACAGCCCATACTCTGCCTCATTTTCGAGGTTTCTAGATCAACTGTTAGACACACACACGCACACCCGGTATGACTCCTCAGCACGAGTGATCATCTCCTCACAGTGGCTGCTACTTACACAACACACAAAATAACAGGACAACATCCGTGTCTTTAGAGGGGTTCGAACCCGTGGTCCCTGCAATCGAGCGGCCGCAGAACCACGCGTTAGAATTTACGGCCACCTGGGTCGGCAGGTAGGCATGTATACAGCTCACATCATTGCAAATTTATGTGATAGGTTCGGGTGAGAGGTCATCTTCAGGTTCCGTCCACTTTACCACCTGTATCCACTGAATTAGGAAGCTGTTAGGGGCCCGCAGACTGTCTGGATGTTGCCTGTCTGTCACGTTGAGCGATGAAAGTGGGTTGAGGTTTCTTTATATCAACACAAAAAATGCACCTAGTTAAATGCAGTGAAACATGGACCATAAAACATAATCGACGTTAAGTGACAATTCCTACATGTTGCGGCGACAAAGTGCCATCGCCAGGCATTTTAGTAGCTACAAGGGCCTTAAATGCAACTACTATAATCATTAAAATGTAAAATTAGAGCTCTTAAATTGTTAAATTTCTGCGTCAAATAAGTTGACAGGCTTAAGTTGGTATTGCTGTGACAGCAACACCATTCAGTTGGTACTGCTGTGACAGCGACACCAGAGGCGACAGAGGCTCGCGAATTGAAATACACTTAGGTTTGGGGATATGAAGAATACGTCAGTTTCGGAATACGACTGTAGAGACCGCCAAACGCGCGGTTGGGAAGAGAGAGAGGGAGAGATACGTAACCACTTATCCAGTTTCGCTGCAGGTAGCCTTGAATTCTACGAACGCCATTCCTGCCGGTAGATGGCAGTGAGCATTAAAATCAGAATTTAAGTTTTAGAATTAAAGAAACGAAAAGGTTAGCGGTCTGTTGGACACCTGTGGAAAATT
>Ga0123354_10003575_pt1 | contig 21526 bp, 13 predicted proteins | sample TergutLab28metaG_2_FD_97872 | JGI IMG/M metagenome (GOLD analysis project Ga0123354, IMG submission 97872) | Labiotermes labralis P4 segment gut microbial communities from Petit-Saut dam, French Guiana - Lab288 P4 | ecosystem: Host-associated > Arthropoda: Insects > Digestive system > Gut ... | reverse complement strand
GGACGCTTGTGAGTGCGGTAATGAACCTTCGGGTTCCGTAAAATGCGGGGAATTTCTTGACTAGCTGCAAACCAGTTAGCTTCTCAAGAAGGACTCTGCACCATGGAGTAAGTAAGTAAGTATGTAAGTATAAATCTTGTCTTAGGTGTGAGCTGTCACCCTTTAAATTAGTACTTTCAAAAGTATTAATTTATTAATTTTTTTTTTTGCCGTTTGTAGCTAAAAAGCTATGAAAAACAAAAAAAAATAATTCAGTGCCCTTGTATCTCACGGTTATGAAAATTGCAACACAGTTAATGCTTCTAAAGTTGTAATGTAAAGGGTGGGACCTGACACCTACGATAAGATTTACAATAACATCTATTTAGCTTTGTATGTTTTTATTATGTAAAGCACCACTCACCCCCTTCTAGTGCCGCGGTCACGGAACAGTAGAGCTATACCTCTACCCACCCTCTGGGCCACACCGGGCCTGTAACGGGATCACTTTACCTCTTGTTATTATGTAAAGCGTCGTTATGGTCTTTTCGGGCCGAAAAATGTAGCGTGTTACAAAAAAAAATGTTCGACAGTAAATTTGCAGTTGTGTTTGACGGTGGTTTCCTTCCATTGGTAGTTCGGTGTGTCCGTGTGCCGAACCCCTGATGGTTATCTCTTGTGTATTCTTGAGGTCTCAGATTTGATTTTCGGCCAATGCGCCCATTGCTTCACAGCTGAAGGTCACGGTCGCTTTGCTTCCCTTGCGTGTTAGTAATCAGTGACATTTTCCCATTAGGCGCTATCCGGAAAGCCTCTGTCTCTGTAAATTTTTCATAAAGGCATTTGACTTGGGACGGGAGAAGAAATGTTTTCCATAGCTTTCAGAAGCCTTGAAACAGAAAAGTGAAAGTGACATATGAACATACTTGTTCCTAGACAGTTCTCCATGAACACGTACAGGGAGCGTGAGGATGAAACTCCACACTTTTGTAGCTTTGACACTAGTTGCAATTGAGAGATTATTTCCGTACCTCGGTTCATATTTCCATTAAGAGACCCCATCCTCAAAGGCGTTGGTTAGCAGGCTGGGGTGGAGGGGAAGAATCGCTTAGGTTGTAACATCACTGTAAACTAGAAAGATATAAATTATTCTACTATGGTACGTGTAGGCCTAATTACGTTTAATTAGGATGTCCTTTGTCAGCTTGCGCTAATCACCCCACCTGCCTAAACCAACCCCTTTGTTTTCTTGACGTAAGGGAACGTGCATCAAACCGCAGCGAACTGCTTCATGGCCAAAGAAGTGTGGAAGTCCAGTCAACAGTTTGACTGTCTCTCATTTAAACATTTGGTTGCACTCACTGGGGTTACATTTTCCAGTGCATTGTCTTTGTCATATTACCGTCTTCTATCTAGAAACGTCTAAATTATAGGCTGTTGTTTGACGGTTGCTGTTCTGTCAGTATGAATGTGAGCGGTCAGAGTTGGTGACGATTACGGTACAGAAGGTGACAATGAAAACCACGCTGGACTCTCCCTTTGTTCCAATGTCTACCTTTGCTGTGGAATTTCCGTTCGTGGTGTGTATAATGGGGGTACGCAGTTGAGGCACTGCGCTGAAAGCAGGTCGCGAGTCCGATTCCCGATGGTGCCATTTTTATTGACATAATCCTTCAGGCCGCACTATGGCCCTGGGATCGACTCAGCCTCTTACAGAGTACCAGGAATATTTCATGGGGGTAAAGACAACCGGTGCATACGGCTGACAACTTCACCGCCTTCAGTGCATATTGTCTGGAAACCTGGGGCCTCATCCTGCTGGAACACCCAGGGCCTGCCCATTCCTGTTACAGAGATTGCTTTACCTCTGTATATTAGCACCACTTAGTGCATGTTCTTATTGTATGGAGTTCATGGTCATAGCATCGATGTATTAGTGCTAAAGTTCAAAGGTTTTGAACTTTTGCAGTATATTTGTGTAATTATTCGGTGCAGCGGTTTTATTTCTCCTTGTATGCGTTTTAATTCGTGGAGTTAGAAGAAACGTGTACCTTCGTCGTATGTTAACAGGTGTTCTGTGAAAATGATTATTTCCGTGACCATTAAATATGCGTTATGATAACCCTGAAGTCGATGTTCTCACAGTTTGCCTGTTAAAATCTTGGCGCTCACGTGTACTCCCTTGTACGCCCACAACCGATACTCCAGAATCACAAGTTTTGATACGCGACCTAACCAGCCTAATTATCGATATTTTCAAAGCCAACCGAGTCCTCTTCGTCCCAAAGATCATCACCCACATGAGGTCCCCAGTGAGCTGTGTTTAGTTGCTTGCCCAATAGGCGTTTCGGTTCGTGGGGCCCAGCAACAGCGCGGCGACGAAGGGAATGAGAACTAATACGGCTGCATCGTCATGTAAATAGCGATTTGAAACAGAAGGAGGACAGACGGATTCAGGATTTTATTATAGGGATTTTTAATCCTATTGTAATCCTGGACTTAATTTTTCTCCTGTAGCGGTGAAACAAAACTGTGTTCTGACACTCCCTAGTTCCGATAGGCTGTGAGGACAGAGAAACCAATTTCCTGTGCAGTCTCGTGGACCAGTTCTTTTCCCCTTTTGCGGGGCTTATCGTAAAATCAAGAGCGCGGCCGAAACTGGGTCATGATATGCAGCATTCTGCGCAGCCGTAGGATACGGATACGATATGGCTGTCTGTATAACAGAGTGAACTTTTGGGCTGTTGCATTCCATACCACGTAGTTTAAAGCCATGAGTATTGACGTCTGTTTACGCGTGTGTGCGCAATTTGAGGTTGTCTGGAAATACATGGATTACAGGTCCAGGGTAGGGGGCGCAGGGGTAGTGCCCAAATCGAATCATTGGCTTGTCCATAATTGTAAATACATTTATTTCTGAAGGTGGGTCAGGATAGTTGAGTCTGTGCAGCCAGCTGGAATTTATGCGAAATCTGAGGGTTTTTTTTTTCCTTTCCCAGCAGTGCTGATAAACATTCGGTCTACTGAGATGTACCGCCGTGTCGATTGATAAATGGCACTGGCGTTTAGGGGAAGCTGGCTGCCTCCTTTTCCGGCGTTTAAGCAGTTCACAAGGTAACACACTTCTACGAAACGTCCGTAACTGTTTACCAACCGACACAGCGTCATGTTTTGAATATGTTACTTCCTCAACAGAGGTGTGCCAACCTTTCTTCTTCAGACTCGTCCTCTTCCTCTTGCGTTCCTGTGACGCAATATGCTGACAGTGACGGTGCTTTCACCCCCGCTTTGTTATATTGATTTACAGCTCGCATTTCTGTACCTCCTCACACTCCCCTATTCCAGATTCCTACCCTGCGGGTTCCATCCAACAGCAAGGGTTCTGGTGACGTCACTTCATCCCCAGCAAGCTGGTCGATTCTTGGCGGTGGTTGCTCCATTGATTAGATTCTTCTAGAGGACGTATAGAAGTCAGACCAGGTCAAGGTTACACGATATACACTCTGATTTATTCTGTTTGTGTAATGATCCACCATCTGAAAGTAATTAGAAAGCATGTTTTGTTTACAGTGAATACTTTTCTCACTCACTCTCAGCAGAATTCGTTTATCCCGTCACATGCTTAAACTCCTCGCCAGTTTTAAATAAGTAGTCTTTAAATTTTACAGCTCCTTCTTGCGACGAGGTTAGAAATGAGTGGAGCTATATTTCCACTCCCCCTATACGCGGTTCTGGCGTGGGTGGGGACAACTCTGCCTTTCACTTTTTAACTTTGTTCGCGAAGTAAAAGTTCTTCCTTCGCTCGTCAGGAAGACGTATGAAGGAGTGTAGGTGTAGCGGGAGTTTTTCTTAGCCTCTACACTAGATGGAGGTGAGTGGTCATCCTCACCCTCCGGCCGCTGTACCCCCGGTACTCTTTGATAGGTGGTCCCTATAGCCAGTCTGATTTAAAATGCACATTGTAGGATTTCTAGACCATGTCTTATTTTAATTTTCCTCTCATTACCATCATAAAAATAAACCTGTACATAACGAACTGTTTGGTTATGCAGTCTGAACATGCCACATTTGTTACATGTAATACAGCCCACTCTGTTACGACTAAATTGACGTCGCATATTTGTACAGAGTTGCACCAGAATTCATTTGAATATTATGTAACGCACTTGGGATGGGGGAGAGATGCATAGGGCAAAAAAACTAGAAGGATCAGCTTTGAAGACCTGTGAATGGTTTGTGGCAGTGCTTGGGATGGGGAGGTACTTATTCATGGACAGCAAGTGAAGCTGATAATGCCCCTTGTCTTTGGAGTAATTGAGATATAGAAGTTGGATGAGCTTATTATATGTATCTTACATTTCACCATCAATAAACTGCCTGTACATCATACCATTGCACACCATCACCAAAAAGCACTGAATACGATTGATATTATTAAAATGGATCTTGAAAAAAATGATGTGGAATGGCTTGAACTGGGTTTGACTCAGAATATGGGCAAATGGCAGGCTGTTGTGAATACAGTAAGTGTAAGGTGGACACAGACAGTTAATGTTAAGTTGTGGAAACCAATGAGTCATTCATATTCATCTACATGCTGCAAATGAGCTGAAGCATTGCTGTTTCTTGCTGAATTTGTTTGTTCTTTGAGGTCAGTGAAAGAAAGTGCCACTCTCTCCCAGCAAGCAAATGTAACTGTGTATGGCTTTTCAGCTGTGTGAACTATTTATTGTCTTGAAATGTACTGGCATAAGACCTAATGGAATAGAAACCAATCTGGAAAGGATTAACAGATGTAAAATTTTGTTTCAGCCTGGAATATGTATTTTCTGCTTACTGTGAAGGCACTTTTCTTCATGTCGAGTAACTGAAGTTCCATATGTATTCTTTAGTTGCCGGTTTGCTGGCCTGAAGTCAGTATCCGGATGGTCCTGCAACCGGTCACCTTGGCACAGGTTTTTCTCGGTTTCCCTGTGTCTATGAGCAAATGCTGAAATGGTTCCCAAGACTCCAAGTTGCTATGGCATGCTTCTCTTGTAGGCCTCCCGACTTAAATTTCTTAGCTCCTTATTTCATATTTATGTAATCTTTATTTCATATTTATGTACATGCATAATAACCACTGCCACCAGGTGACAGCCCATTTTCAGTTAAATACATTATTATTATATTTTCTACCATCCACAACCATATATTATTTTTAATACAACAGAACTGCAGAAATTTGTACTCAATTTCTGCTGTTAACCTCTTTCTGTTTCTTTTCTTTTTCTGCTTTGATAGACCTGAAACAAGCAGTAATTAGAATAATGTGATTAACAGTTCTACATTTCTTTTTGTGTTTTCAGGCAAGAACTACCAGTGCCTATGTTCAGCCGCAATGATTTCTCCATCTGGTCTGTTCTAAAGAACTGTATTGGGAAGGAGCTCAGTAAGATCACAATGCCTGTGATATTCAACGAACCACTAAGCTTCCTTCAGCGCATGGTAGAGTATATGGAATATGCACACTTGCTGAGACGCGCAACAGAAGAGGCCGACCCAGTGTACAGGATGCAGGTAAGTGCAACATTTTCCACCAAGTAGCCTGCATTAAAATATACTTGTCAGTTCACAACCATAAAATCTGTTCGTGTTTATATACAGTGATTGTGCATAGGGAAGATCATGTTTGCCTGTCTTGTGCGTGTGTAAGGTGAATCCTTGAAACACTGAGTTAAATCCCATCTGCCATCTTCTGGCATTGTTAAGAGCTCACCATATTCTCCATGTTAGCAGGATAAGGGTTAATCTATGAAACGTACATGTAAGATTTCCATATTTTAAACCAACAAAATGCACTAATTGTAATACAAAATAAAACAGATTGTAGAATACACTTCATATTTGTTAACTCCTACATGTTCCAGCACCAAGGTGCAATCTTCAGGGAATTTATTAACAATGAAGGATTGTGGACTCAGCACATATTTCATGTGTTGGTCACCCTCACTTCCATCATAAAAGCTGAAAGTTATAAAATGTTACATTGTATAACCGGACACAAGGTACATTGTATGCTTCAGCCGGATGAGATCCCTTTGGATCATATTTTGGCACATATGTTTGTTTACACAACCCAGAAGATATAAACAACTGCAAACATGTAACAGCAGAGGCTCATTACTGTGTGGTATTGTTATTAAAGCAATATGGACTTGTACTTAACATACGTAATCTAGAATTTTAACATTGTATGACTTTTAATTTTTATGATGGAAATGAGGGCAACTAGCACCTGAAATATGTGTTGGACCTACAATCTTTGTAGTTAATAAACTCCCTAAAACATGCAGGAGTTGGCACCTAACACAAAGTACATTTTGTAATCTGTTTTATTTGTTTTAATTAGAGTATTTTGTTGGTATAAAAGATGGAATGTATGAAAATGCACAGCATGAATAAAATAAAATTTACTTGTAAGAATTTTTCTTAAACTTGGTATAGGAATTAATGTGCAGTAAAATATACTGCACGTAACACATGGATATCATTAAAGCTGTAAGACTCAGAATACGTGCTGTTATTACACAACTGTAAACCCATGTGCATCAGAACCTACACTGCAAGGTGCACCCTTGTACTGTGCGTGACAGTAATGCGATTGTTGGAACCACCTGTTTCCACTACGCTGGTATTTTAAAGTACGCATACCTATTTAACCAAGTCTGGACATCAGCATTTTGACAAAATGACATAAACAAGAACAGCACCACAAGGAACATTACGGCTGTACTAGTATAGTTTTATTTATTGGTTAATTTCCTGTTTAGACAACTAAATTACATATCTGAGCTGTAAAGGTATTGGCCACAAAGAATAGTGCACCATCTATGTATATCTAAATAATTAAGGATTTTTAGTGTTCCTTGTGACATAGCCCTACATATGTGTCCTCCTAGAACAGTCTCTTACAAACTTTTAGTTCATTTACACCTGCACATTTCGTATCTTTTAGGGTATATGAATAATAATAATGTGTGTTGTCTGTATATCTGGCTGCTTGGTGTCAATATGAATACCAAGCAATTATCCAATAGTAATGAGGACTGTATTCTTTTGGGATATGACACTGTGTCACTGGGCAATGACTTTCTGACATTTTGAAGGAACATAATGCCTTTGTCTTCAATGGCCTTAAGGTCAAGGCCTAATGAAACATTTTAGACAGGTTGTGTCACTAAATACAATCTTATTAAGACATGTATGTGTATAATTGATGGTATGTATTCTAATATTTGATGACATTTTTCCAGTGTGAACACATGATTTCAGTCATTCGCAAATTTGTGATTGTGTGGGTGTGTTTGTTTTTGAAAAAATGTGTTAGCCAGACAAATTTTATGGTTACCAGAAAACAGTAACCATTGTTTCCTCTCACATTACTGAGTCAGTGAACATGATTAATTCTCCCTGTCATTGTAGCCAGTATACACAATCCAAGCATAAGTTAAATTTAAAATTTTGTTGCTGTGTGTGATCAAGAACCATGTCATGTAGGCATATGATGATGAATTCTTGACCTTGACACTGTAAGATCATGGGCAAGATCATATTCATATTTAAAGGGACTAACAGTAGTGACATACTGATTGCTAATAACTTCTTGGAATGTGGCTTGTTGTTTCTGCAGTACCACCAATGATCAAGTGAGGTTGCCAGAACTACAAAAGCCAGCTACATTTCTGATCCCTGGACATAGCGTTTTTTCTTATGACTTACTCACACTAGGTGTGTGACTTGAATGTTGCCTGCAGCAGTCAGGATTTTATATTCATCTCTAAGATGTTACCTGACTACATGAATTGTATGTTTCAGCCCTTGAGTACCTTCATAACCATATTAACCACTTCATTACCATATTATCCACTAACCATGCTCAGTTTTAAACTAGTACTTTGCCCATGTGACCTGGGCACATACGGGGTTACAGCACCACATGTACATAACGAAATAGAATTCCCAGCTTTAGTTTTAAATAGTGTTTAATGTTAATCTCCAAAAATATTTGTATCTTTGGTGTGTCTTAATTTTCAACTGCAATTGCTGTTAAATGATGATGTCCAAATTCAGTGTTTGTGGGAAGTTAACATTACTCATCAAACCAAAGTTTTAGATCAGGCAGTTTAAGTCATGGGCCGGCCTGATGGCTGAGATTTGAATCCAGAGCCTTCAAAATACAAAGCAGGAATCCTACCCACTTTTCTGGTAATTTAGTTCTATATAATTGATGACACACATTTTTCTAGTGATACAAATGAAGGACTATGTGATGTCAGTTTGTTAGGGTAATTCAATCAGGAATTCAGTAAAGTACTGTGGCTGGCTTCTCAGTGGTGCTCGCCCCAAGACTGAGTTCTGTACCGCGAGTATAAAGGGCCGGTCTACAAGATGCAAGGGACATTCTGTCAGAGGCAGAGGAACTAATTATGGGCTGGACCCTGAAGAGCAAAGCAGTTTCCTCTAAAACATGGTGTCTGTTTACCAAACTGCACAGTGTCACATCCTAGGAGGGCTCACATTTCTGTCAGAACCTTAAAACTCATTTGCTAATCTTTGTTATTTTCCAGTTTGTGGCTGCATTTGCTGTAAGTGCTTTGGCATCTAATTGGGAACGACTGGGTAAACCATTCAACCCTCTTCTAGGAGAGACATATGAGTTAGAAAGAGATGGATACAGGTACGTGTTAGCATGTGTTTTTAGAAATAATTGATTAAAGTAAAGCAAAAATAGTAAGAACAGGTGTGTTGGTGGTGGTGCCACGGCAGTGGATTGGTGGAGAAGGAGGCAGAGGAACCTGTATCGTCATCTTTGCTTCTGTCCCGAAGAGGTAGACAGCAGGTTTCTTGAAAATGTTGGTAACCGTGTATGTGACTACATGATGTCATAATACAGGACACCCCAGTCTAAATTTTTATGCTGTAGAAACTGTAAATCTCACTTAACTGGTAATTCATGATCTTCCCTCAAGTAAGGTGAAGTACTATATTTTACAGTCTTTCAAAACAAGTGTTATTTTTATATATTCTCTTATTTAGTGTTTAAAGGTAAAGTTCACCCTAGAACAGGCCATTAACCGTTTGACGCCTAACGACCTTTATAGGGGTTGTACTGCACCGCTAACCTCTAAACGTTGCATTTTATATATTTATTCAACAAATATAGGTACTGAATATTTTAAACATGGTATATACTCTCCGTTTTTTTCTCTTCAAATTGCAGTTTGTTTCATAATTCTAAGATATTTGGTTCCTGTATTATTCACATTTTATATACAGGTGTGCTAAAATTAAAAAAATAATTCCGGTGCCAAAAGGTTAAGGGCCAGTGGGGGAGTAGAGGTATAGTTCTTCTCTTCGTTTAACCTTACCGTTAGATGGGGTGGATGGTCAACGCCACTTCCCGGCCACTTTACACCCAGGAATGACCCGGTACCCATTGTGTAGGAGGCTGGGTGGGCCCCAGGGCTGGCCTGGATGGGTGCGGAAAATCTCGCCCCCACCGGAATTTGATCCCCAGACTGCTAAGACCATAGCAAGTTATTTAGTATTTTAGAAAATAAATGCAGTAGAAACAAGTTTGATATTGGATAATGATAGGGGTATCCAGAGTTTATTTTTCCAGTAATTTTTACTTGTGATTCCCAGATACATAAGTTCTGAGCCAGTTTTGTATAATTTGTTTTATGTGGTGATTATGGTTTTATTGTGGCGTTATCTTCATTAAGTGATCAGGTATTTAATTACATCTGCATTATTTCTAGAGGTTTCCAAGCTTTTATTGGTAGTTACAGCATTATTAAATATCACATGCCAATCTGTTAGTATGATCCCATAATGCAAGTGTGTATTTAATGTTTTCAGGGTTGTGTGTGAGCAAGTTAGTCATCACCCACCAATATCAGCATTCCATGCGGACTGCCAAGACTTTATATTTCATGGTTCAATTCACCCGAAGCTTAAATTCTGGGGAAAAAGTGTAGAGATTCAGCCAAAAGGACAAGTGACTGTTGAATTACCCAGGTGAGACATGTTGTGGAACTGCTGTTACCAGTCAGGAGCTACCTTACCATTGCAATAGTATGCACCTCTTAGTGCCTTTGCAGCTTTCTTCAGCATCTATTGTAGTGCTTTTGCCTTTAGCACGTTGTTTGTATTTCTGAACATAGTACATGGTGCAAGTACCTTTCATGTACCTGCCTTTCCTTATTTCATAAGGAAAGGTAGGTTTATGGTGACAGTATGTCCAACAATTTTATGGAAGTTAGTTACATTTTCCAGTTTTGGTTACAATATGATGGCAGTAGTGGGTGCTTTACATTTATACCCAGTTACGTTTCTCCATGCATCTTAATTGTAACTTGTCTATATTCATGAAACATATATTGGATTTCAGTATGTTTCCAAGTTTGAGAGATTTGAGGTTATCACTACGGTGTCGATGAAGATTCAGGTCTTTTGGGTTACAATACTGTATTGGCATATATAAATCAGCAATTTAGAGGAGCTTGCTACCTCAGTCATCAGGGTCTAAACAGAACAATAAGAGTAGCCATCCAGGAAAAATGGGTATATGTTCTATGTAAAGGCGACTGGAGTAGTTCTGTGACACTCCTGACAGGTGCTGTTGCACCTTGGTTCTGCCAACTGCATAGCAAACTAGTCCCATGTGATTACTACCCCAATCACTTGCACCTTTATAATATACAATTTTTTTTTGCATGGCTACTCTTGTACTTAGACACTTTAAGTGGAGGCAGCAAACTTTACCAAAATGTCAGTAACTACTTACCATTATGCACTGCATTGTATCCCAGAAGATGGTGACCTTTGTTCCTGAATTTTTTGATGTTGAAATGTAAAGTGAACTGGCTTTTTCATTCATTCTTTTTAACTGAATACAATTTTATGCTGTTTATTTGTTATTATTGGATGAAAAGTTAATGGAACTTGGTGTATATCCTTATTTTTGTGTCATAATTTCAGGTGGGGTGAAGCATACACTTGGACTAATGTAAACTGCTGTGTGCATAACATTATTGTGGGAAAGTTGTGGATGGAGCAATATGGAACAATGGAAGTAATAAATCATTCCACAGGTTAGTGCTGTTTCTGCAGTTCAGTAACCTCTTTTACAATGAAAATAGTTCATATTATATATTAGAAATATAGGAGAATGGATAGCATAATTGGTATAGCGGAGATGCTATGGGCTGGACAGTCGAATCTCTAAATTCCACCAGGGGCAAGAGATGTGCCTGTTCTCCAAAATGTCCAGACGGGCTGTGGATCCCATGTCGCCTATTCAGTGGGTAACAGCAACTCTTTCCTCTGGAGTAAAGCAGTTGGGGCATTATGCTGACTGGTTGCATCCACCTAGTGCTGGTGTTAAAAATGATTGGAGCTATGTTTCCACTTCTCCTATATGCCTTCATGGCATGTACAGAAAGAACTTTACCTCAGCCTCATATATTAAAAATACATTTTAAGGTTGCCTTGCTTTTATAGAGTACTGTAATAAATATTATAATATTCCAAAGATATTAAACACACTGTGTGTGTATATGCATGAAAACTGAGATGGTGCTATATTCTTGCTGCATAAAATATGGGTGAGAAGCAGAGTAAGAAAAACTTGTGAACCAGGACTGACAATATGTTAGCCTAACTGCCCAGATTCTGGGTAAGTACTTAGATATCCCAGCCTGGATTCTCTGAAAGTCACATGTCATTTGTGTCTACATGCATTCTGTGGGGGTGGGAAGGTTTTCAAATTACTGTACTGTCTGTCATGTCTGTCTATGCAATCACAGTGAGTGTAGCACCTGAATGGTTTTGATCAAACTTTGTATGGGATCCCAGAGAGATCATTCCTGCCTGACTTATGAGAAACTATGTGCAGAATAAGTTACTACTTGAAGGCTGGTGTTTATCTGATTTATACCATTTCCTACCTCACAGAAACTACAGTCCGTCTACATTATAAAAACCAGTTGGCTGATACTCTTTAGGTGAATAATGAGCACTTGAAATGGGAATCAAATGAAATGTGTGCATACACTGTGTAACAAAATGCAGAGTTTCTAAATGTTAAGTGTGTGGTACATATAGATACCAGTGGCCTTTAAACAGTTGACTACCACAAAATAGTAAAAGGTAATGAGAGAAATAAACGAAGGGAGAAAAAACAGAGTAAATAAATAAAACTGAAAATATGCAGGCCTACTGCTAAGTAACATTTTAGTGTGTGTATTTTTGATGAATTTCTGTCTTGAGTTATAAACACGTACAAATATGTGCATGTGGTAAGTGCTTGTGCAGTATTTTTCTTTATCTAGAAGTAAGTATCTGTTTCACACAGTAGTGTTTCTGTGGCAAAAGCTGTGTTCATGTACCGCTGGATTATGTCATGCAGGGATGTAGCAAGGGTGCAGTGAGTCGTGCACCGTCCCAGGCAGCAGAGTCCAAGTAGTAGAAAAAGGGATGGAAAAGTGAATAGTTTAAATTAAAAAATTTGTCTGTACTCAACAGATTTTAAATTATTGAGACAAATAAAAGGAAATACAATAAATAATTATAACTTTTATAAAATCTGTGATATCTGTTGGGGCAGACATTGTCATTGCTTACCCCAGGCATCAAAAACCTAGCTACACCACTCATGTTATGAAAACATTTTACTGTAGCCAGTCACTTTCTTGCCCCTTTTTTTTTTTCGTATGCAATTGGGAAGCATAACATTTAGTATGTGAAACTCTTAGACTTTTATCACATCCATACTGCAGGATTATAAATAAAACTTCCATCATGATGAAATTGTGGTTTTTTGTGGAGGTTGATGTGTGTTTGATGTTACATGTTGAAGCAGATATTTAACAGCAGTTCAAACATTCACATTCTCCAGTACACATCAGTGATTTCTAAAACATGTGGTATTCCAACAGGTTATCGTGCAGTCTTAACCTTCAAGCCAGCAGGTTGGTTCTCCAAAGACCTTCACCGAGTTGAAGGATTCATCACAGACAAACAGTAAGGTGTTACTGTTGGATTTCTAAAGGGTTACTATACGCTTAGGTTTATGAGGTGTCTGAACTCTCTCACATGCCTCATATTTAAAAAATAACACAAGCTTCAAGGAACTGGATCTGTTTTCATTCTCATTTCAAAGGGTCAAGTGGCACATACTCAGTGGGTTTTCATGGAGAGAGCTATTCTTAAATGCTGGACAACCTGTGTCATTTATGTACTTTTCTGCATGTGCATGCATGCACATGCACACACAGACACACACACACACACACACGATTAGTTTTGTCTAGGGGAGATAATAGAAAATGTGCATTAAGAAACTGTGATAATACCCATCAATGGCATAAAGTGAAGACAGAAAGAGATGTTAGAATTAGTATCACCAAGTCAATATCCAACCCACATACTTTTAAACTAGTATTTGTGGACATTTAATCAGCACACCAACTAATGCACATACATAAAATTTTTACATTAAAACATTTAAAATTGCTCCAATGTGTTTCGATCCTAAGATCATCTTCAGGGAGCTACACCGTTCCTTGCTAAAGTCACATTTTTAAAAACACTCACTAATTAATTAAATTAAATTAATCAGTGATTGTTTTTAAAAATGTGAGTTTAGCAAGGAACGGTGTAGCTCCCTGAAGATGATCTTAGGATCGAAACATGTTGGAGCAATTTTAAATGTTTTAATGTAAAAAATATTATATATATATGCATTAGTTGGTGTGCTAATTAAATGACTCAACGAAATGCACGTTGCAACGATAAAGACAGTATTTGTGGGTTGATTTTGCTGGTGTGGTACTTACCTTGAGTTCTATTTTTTTTCTTTTTCATTCATTGCAATTCTCACAGTTTGTGTACCACATTTTCGTTTGTCTTTTACGAATGTAACAGGCACACAAGAGTGGGTGCTTCCTCTCTTTGTTATATCTTAAGTTAGGAAACAGATAGAGTCTGTAAACCATTTTGGGGTTTTTAGCTGGAGGTGGTGGGCAGTATCCAAAATATCAGCTGCATCTGGTAGTTTAACTCTTCTTTTGATAATTTAGGACTTAGGGTTTTGTTCATTCATGTTCAGACTGATTCTCTTTCAGTAGGGTATGAGGGTGTCTTTAGAAGAAGTTATTTTGTGCTTCTAACACCACAGTTAAAAATCATAAAAGTGGATGGGTACTGTAAAATTTCAGGTTTGCTGACTGCTGCTTATAATTTATAGTGGATTCAGTTTCATCTGGCCTTATTTATATAATTTCTGTCCACAGCAAGAAGAAACTGCATTTCCTCTATGGCAAGTGGACTGAGTTTATTCGATGCACAGACATCACCTCCTATGATGAGTATGTGCGAGAGAATGCTCACAAATTCAGGTGCAGGTCAAACCTTGTTCCATGGTTGCACAACAGAGTTGCTGTTCGCTTGTTATTGTTGTGTAAATGCTGCAGAGAGGTAATGATGGAAGGCAGCATAGAGTGTAACTAAAGTGGTTCTCAAATGATGTTCACCTTGTTTATTGCATCGTTGTTGCCATACTGTTTTTCACTGTGTTTTTGTATAAACAAATGTGAGACACAGTTGGAGTGGTATTAGTGGTTTTATTAACCATTCAGCTGTTTTTCAACACCCTCCTCATACTTAGCTGTACCGTCAACTAAACACACATCTGCCGCCACTGCCCTAGTACACACCTGATACAATTAACTGAACACACTTCCATTACCATTAACTCAATACATATCTGTTACCATTAACTGAATACATGTTAGTTACCATTAACTGTATGTATGTCTGCTACCATTAACTTAACATGTATCTACTATCATTAACTGAATACACCTCAGTTCTCAATTAACAGCTGGGGGGTTTTTTTTTGCATGTGACAGGAAAAGAAAAAAAAATTCAAGTGTTTACGTTGTGCCTTAATCCTCGCCATAGATTTACATTCTCTGTGGTCTCACTTTACCTGACTGCTTAACTTAAATGGCCTTAATACAATACATTTTAACTGTTAATTATAGCAGGGATTGTTAGTTAAATATGAAAATAGAAGCTTGTGACTGAATTTGAGAACCTCTTGAGTTTGTCTGGTACTAGTAGATGAATTACCTAAACACCCAACTGTAAGAGCATGTACCTCACTTGCATTTTCTCACACTTGTGTTCTGTTTTTTAAAATTAAGCAGTTGACCTTTTTTTAAATAGAGTTTCAACTTTTTTTTTTATTCCATCTTACAAGAATTCCTAAATACCTTACTTTCTTTGCCACTTGTTGCTGCGTGTCCTTATCCTTCCTGATGTCCTGAAATAAAAGTCTGTAGTGAGATGAAATCCGTTCTGATAAGCCTGCTTTACTTAAACAATTTAGCACCTTCACACCAGGAAATTTTACAAGTTGCCTGCCGCACCAACATGCAACTCAGTGACAGTACTTAATAAAATGCAAACTGACATGAACAGTCTAGGAGAGGGTCTTGTACGTACATCCCATGGGCCGCACATTGCTTTCTGGCTCATTCTGTTTAGCCCTTTCACCGTTATTCTGATTGTATGCTGTGTTACAAACAATTAATGTTGAGAATTCTTTAATCTAAGATATTTAATATATATTGTGTGGCAGATCAGAAAGTCTCAGGAACATTTACTGTCTGCTTAAACGACTCCACAGGTGTTACATTAGCATTAGGTTGTATGTTGGAAAGGACAGTGCATTTTGGATATGCTGCTCTCCAGTCATTAACGGCTGCAGTGAGGTTTGGAATTAAATTCAGTATTAATCTTTATTTATTTCAGTTTTTCCATTGAAGTATGCATTATTCTTCATTGTATGTTTATTTTTAAATAAAATGTTAAACTTCTCTGTTGCTTCAAATGACATTTGGCCTGCCTTAAATTTCATAATTATTTATTTACATATGATTCCAGTTTCAGACCCCAAGTCTAGGGTGTCTTGCAGTTTTTGTTCAGAATATTCAAAGATAGTTTGTTTCTTACATTTCTGGTAAATTAATGATTTTAATACACATTCATTAATTCCACATGGGTACTTATGATAGATCATTAATTATTACTGTCAAATGGAAGGAAAAAATACACATTTTTACAGCTCTGCATTTTTGTTACATTACAGTATGAAAAAAGAAATATTGTCATAAGTGTTGCCTACCCCCACACACACACGCACATGCACACGCACACGCACACAGTATTAAATCTGCGGTCGTGTTGTATCCACATCATTTTCAGTGTTTTTTTTTAAGGAATTAAATTGTGAAAAGGCAGCATGCCCTTTTGTGGCATTACAATCTTACTAATTCTCATGAAAATCAGTCACTTGTTTCAAAGTTTATTGCCCTCTCATAGACACACACACACACACACACAGCTGATGATATTGAGAGTTTGTCCTTCCATAAGAGATTGAAATGGAGTCTAACGTTATGTGCTCCTGTATTTTTGTATTGTCATTAAATTGCATGCCTCATTACTGGTCTGATGGGATTGCAATTTTTTCTGTTACTGACCTGTATAAATCTTTCTGCTTGAAGGCATGGATGTTGAAAATGCTGTGCATGTATGTGTTGTAGGCTACTGATGTGTTTGGACTTGGCTTGCATTGAGAATTTATCAGTGTTTTATCATTAGTTTTTTATGGTAAAATTTACTGTGAGTGACAGAGTATGTGTGTAACTCTATATCCATTCCAGATTACATAACACTATTTTCTTTCATATTTAGAAGTAAAAATATTTTAATCTGTGCTGATACCACAGTAATTCTAGATGGTTTTCCCAAAAATTTCAGTGTGAATTTCCAAACCTAAACCCAATACAGTCTGATTTACTGTTGACGTGCAACTCTGTGTCTGAATACGGTGTGAATATTCCGCAGGTGAATTCATATGTGCTGCCAGTTGGTGTGTACCTTCTTCTTAGAATACAGGTGTTGATGCTAATGGTCATGTTGTGCGACCACTGGAACTCGCAAAGAGAGACCTGCAGAGATGTTATGTATCAGATTACTGTTTAACTCTGTATTAACGTATATACACATATATTAACTACAGTATTTATTAGTAAGTTGCATATTAAGCACACAAGCTTAGAATTGAACCCTTCCCTTTTATAACAAATTTAAGATAATATTCTTTTCGTATGATTTAAATCAGGAACTGATACAGCAGCCCATATGATTGCAATATTTTTGGGCTGATGTTGTTAATACTCCTTAATCTGAGTGCTGTTAAGCATAAATACAACCTTCTTAAGATTATTGTCTTCTGAAATGTGACTTGACTTCCTGATTATATATCTCTGACCATGACTTTGAACAAATATCAGTACCTGAATACACATGAGGTAAAGGTACAGTTCACCCTAGAAAAGGTTCTGAGGGCCCAGAGAGGGAGTAGAGGTATAACTTTACTCTTTCATTAATGTTGGTGCTAGATGGGGATGAGTGGTTGATGCCGTGCCCTGGGAAAGAGATTCTGTACCCATTGTACAGGAGGCTGGGCAGGCCCCAGGGCCGGTCTGGAAGGGTGCGGAAAATCTTGCTTCTGCCAGGGTTTGATCCCCGAACTGTCCGGCCCGTAGCGAGTTGCTATACTGTCTATGCTATCACAGCCTACCCTGAATACATGTAATATACCGCTAACTGAATTCGCATCAGCTACCATTAACTTCATCCACAGTAGCTACCATTGAATGAATACCCTTTAATTACCATGACTGAATCCACATCAAGTGTCATTAACTGAATCAGAAAATGATCAACCTATCTGTTTGTCAGAACACCAGGTCTGTCGTCAGGGATTATTATTATAATATCACAATGAATTATCACATGTAACATATCCCAGTCTTCACATAAGACATATGCAACTTAGTCCCTTGCCATATCCACCCTTGAGCAACAGTGCCATGCTGTAGGCAGTAACAACCACTCAAAACGTCATGCACTGCCTCTCAATCTGGTGACACTAAACCTCTGCTATCATGTTAGGTATGCCTCCATAAACCACGGGACTCATGCCACTCCAGTCTGTTTGTATGTCAACATCATTGTTCTGGGTGATTGTAACATGTTGTGGCAAGGTGGCACCATAACTGGGCCATCTGATTTTTCCTAATTTAACTCCTAGTTGGATACTTTTTACCTTCTGCAACAAATCTTCTCCTGCCTGACACCCATACACTCACAGCACAGGAATAACCAAGTGTTGACACTAGGTACAATGACATTCCACATCAAATTTTACGCAGTCAGTACTTGTTTCACCCTGGCTCTCTTACAGTCCGTATGTTTGGAAGTCACTTGTTTTGTCGTCAAGCATCACTTGCTGCAACCTATATCAGCAATTCTTTTTCTTCAGTGGTACAAGAGCCTGCATTTTTCCCTGGCCTTGTCAACAGTTCCCCTCCAGATATCACTATACCCTGCTAATTTCCTCCATCCTTTTATTTTCAGCAGCAACAAGTATTCCCTCCTGTTGTTGTCTACCCATCTCAGTTGTGTCTTCCCACAGTTCTTCTTCCATGGAATTTCCATCCAGTACTTTGTTTGGTATCCTATAATTATCCATTTGGACTGTATGACTGGCCTATCATATTCTTTTGAACTTAATGTATTCATTATATCAGGTCCCCCCTAAAAATTCTTAGAGCTCTTCATTATGTCATAGTCTCCATCCCAAGTTACTTTCATAGGCTTGTCCAAAGATTGTTCTTAGTATTTTCTTTTCAAATATTGCTAGCCTTTTTCTGGTGGTTGAGTCATTCGTCCTTTATTCACAGTGATAGCTTAGTATTGCTCAGATTAGAGTCTTATATATTCTAAGTTTATCTTTCCTGTCATCTTCCTGATACACTAGTGATAATCATAGTGTCATTATCCTACCATTGAATTCAGTGTAACCTCCTTCCTATAGCTGACATAGCTGATGGACATAACAAGCCATAAAAGTCCATTTCATTAATGAAAGGTCCCCCCCCCCACCATCATGACCTTACTCAGTTTTACAAATGCATATCACTACCTAGATATGATAACAGGTACAGCCATCATACTTTGTCTCAAGGCTTGTTCAGCTACAGTAGAACCAGTGTTCACTTTCTTTGGAATTTGAATCACAAAATGACAGAAACTTACTGCTTTTCTACACAGTAACATCCCACTCAGGAACTTTATATTAATGAAGACATGCAGAACATAAGTGCTTTCTGAACAGACATTGTCTCATAAATTATTTCACCTTATCTTTCAGGAATATGTGAAAGAGATGAAGCCATTACCACACATTACTTACATAGTTTGTGGATGCACTGTATGGCCTTACTTCTGAAATTATTTATCGTTTTAGACATTACATTTGAATTGTCATATGTGTGGCCCATTGCAAGTGTGTATGGTTATTTATCATACTTCATTTTTCTAGCTTAGGGTGTTATGTTTCCTTCATCAGTGACTAGACAAGGTTCACGGTAGACTGAGGTGTCAACATTGCTTTTATATAATTGACTGTATTGTATGCTAACACACTGTTGTTATTTGTGCCATGTCAACACAGTCTTGAATAACTGTCAGTAGCAGGGTGAGAGACCATAGCAGCGTGTGGAGTTCCCTTTGCATATTTGTTTAGGTTCCAATAGACTGCAATAGGTCAACCTTAAACAGTGTAGTTTATTGTGGCATGTTTATTTGAGTTTAAGGTTGAAGGTCTTCATTTGATTCATCGTATTGAGCATTATTTTTATGAAACTTAATATTTTGTATTTGCTGTGACTGTATAATTTTTAAACTTAAAGACTTCTTTATATAAAGGTTTGTTGTGTCAGAATTTTGTTATGTTTTTGGCAGTACATAGTTTTCAGATTACAGTCTTTACTGTAGAACTGACTGTCAAAGACCAAGTTACTCTAAAAGTTTCTTTACTGAATGTGATCAGGTGCATGCCTTCACTTTTAGTTTAGTACACAAATATGTTTGGTGTTTACTAAATTTTAAGCATGATTTGTTTGGAATATTTGCTCTCAGAAACTGTGAATGCTAAAATACTTAGCTTTATGTATGTTTATAAGAATTACATTAACCTTTTGACGCCTAATGTCAACTATAGTGGTCGTACCGCACCGCTAACCTCTAAAGTTGCATTTTATATATTTATTCAACAAATATAGGTACTAAATATTTTAAACATGGTATATTCCCTCCGTTTCTTTCTCTTAAAAATGCAGTTTGTTTCATAATTCTAACATATTTGGTTCCTGTATTAATCACATTTTATATACAGGGTGTGCTAAAATTAAAAAAATAATTCCGGCGCCAAAAGGTTAATTAAACTAAACAGAAAATTAGATATATGTATTGAACTCCACATAATCCCATGATTAGTTCATTGTTACATTTCTGCTTGAATTTAGGCGTGAAGGCGATAAGGGAAGGGGACCCACCCCTAATGACAGTCCTTCCCATACACCTAAGAAAGTGCTAGCAAAACTCAACAGCCTTAAGGTTGGGCCTTTCAAATCAAATTCCCAGTCTGAGGTATGTGTACAATTTTTAAGTATATATAATCTAATGTGATTTATATGATAAATGTCAGATGTGCCTAGGCAGATACTCAGTTAACCTGTAAGAGACTGGATTTTTTTACTTGAAACTTTACTTTATCTTTTCATGTTTGTAATCTGCAAACACTTCCCACACCCCAATACAATTATTCCTCTATGTTTATTTTATTGTTTCATGCATATAATTCACAAAGAAGGTATGTATGGTACATAAAAAATTTAACATTGTGTTATTTAGAACATAGTATGAATTAATGTCATTAGATTTATGCTGAACAGAAAAACAGTGTTCCAATTCATTGTGATATCTAAGTCTTTCTGACAGTTTTAAGGTCTTGGTGTTACCTTTGTTGTTTGATCAAGAAAATACTTCAGAACTGTTTGGTATTGGTCATAAATTTGAACCATGTTTGGCTCTTATTCAATTATTGCATTTCCAGCAGTATTACAACTACTTATCCACTGAAGTATGAGTTGTAATTCATGACACTGAACCAACAAAATGCACAACTTGTTCCTTAGATATTTATATTATAATATCACACTGAATATTGTTGCATGTTTCATTTCACAAGGGACCATCTATGCTAACTTTCAAATTAGGCTTCTTCCAAGATACTGTATATCAAGATCCAGCATATATATGCACTACTATACAAAGAAGTGTCTACATTTTAACTATTTGACTGTCTTACAACACATCAGCTATGTACAGAACTGGCTGATTTGGTTGTATGTGTTGTTACTTTGGTTGTTTCCTTGATGGTGGTCCCTTGCAGACCAAAACATGCAGGACAATTCAGTGTGATATTATAATATAAATATCTAAGGAACAAGTTTGTGCATTTTGTTGGTTTAGTGTTGTGAATCAGTTATTGATGATGCATGGATAAATGATATAAAGT
>Ga0123354_10003574_pt1 | contig 21528 bp, 14 predicted proteins | sample TergutLab28metaG_2_FD_97872 | JGI IMG/M metagenome (GOLD analysis project Ga0123354, IMG submission 97872) | Labiotermes labralis P4 segment gut microbial communities from Petit-Saut dam, French Guiana - Lab288 P4 | ecosystem: Host-associated > Arthropoda: Insects > Digestive system > Gut ... | reverse complement strand
GTTAACTTCGTGAAATTACCTTTAATTTGAATTTATCGGTGCTTAAAGCTGATTTTCGAAAATGCCACCGCCGGCCGCAACACAGGCTGCCGCTCGGTTGTGAACCGCGCGGGTAGTACTTAGTACCCCACCTTTCCCCGCACACCTTAGGTACCGCCCAAGTGTCTGTAGCTGGCTAAAAATAGCAACCCGCCAGCTGATAGACGCAGTTCACACGAGGACGTGTACGGGAATTAAAAAACGGTCATAACTCCATAACCGTCCAAAACCGAACACATGCTTATATGAACTTTTTTGATCGCAAAGACCTAGGAAATCACCTCCTGCAGTTATGCCCTAAAGTCGTGAAACACCCTGTATATGCTGTGTGAGTTGTATTTGGGGAAGAATACCTGACTGTGTAGTGTGATGCTTGTTGTTCAGTTAAGGTCTGTACTACTGGATTTCTGTTTGCAGTAAATTAATGTCAAGGATAATGAAGTGTGCAAAATCACAAAAAAACAGAATACCATAACTTCATTATTAAATTGAACTCATATATTATTGATTCCTGAAGGGATACAGTATATAATTATTTTTTTGAGAATAATACATTCATACTTCACAGCTTGCATGATAGAAATGTTTCAAACAAGGATTATGCAATTAACAAAATGAAACTGCATTTACATGGAGTTTGGTGAAACAGTTATGTCTCTTTCCTTTAAAAAACAAATTATGTTAATAGTTGGACACACCAGAGGTATTAATCACACTATTCACAGAATGTATGCTGTATTAGGTATGCTTTCAGTAAAAATTCATGTATTTTGTTTCCAGGGAGAAAGAAAACTTAAAGACCATCAGTGCAGTGAGTGGACCAACAGTGAACTGTTGCCTTTAGTTTCTGAAAGAGAAGAATCAGAAGTGATAGCAAACCTAAAGGCCCATATTGCAAAATTACAGCAAGAACTGAAACTGAAAAACGAGAAACTGGTGGTGAGTTGATTTATTTATAAAAGTGGTACAGCAGTATTAAATAATAGCCAGGTGATTACATTCAAGTATTTCATATGTTGTTAGTATGCATGTTAATTGCTTTACATGAGCTTTTGTGTGTGTGTGTGTGTGTGTGTATGTTTATGCTTTTGCATTGTACTTGGAAGTGGAATAAATATTATGCTTTTATTTAATAGTTACACTTCAAAAGAATATTCTGTTCAAACAATTTTTCAGTACATAAACTTTTTTATATTTCTTTCCTTTGTTAAATAAATATTTATGTGCTTATTTAAATTATTTTTTTTAAAATTTTGTTTAAACCTCTTTCTAATTTTTCACACTCCTTTCCTTGTATTTTTGTTAATGGTACCACCAAATCATACATTTGTCTGAAATACGTGTTTTATGTAATGATGCTGTTTGTTGCCAGCATCGTATAGTGTCAGTGGTAGATGAATGTAAGGTATGGGGCATTGGTGGAATTACACTGACAGGAAAACTGAAGTAATCAGAGAGAAACCTGTCCCAGCACCACTTTATCCACTCCAACTCGGACATGAACCAGCCTGGGATCAAACCTGGGCTGTTGCAATGAGAGGCCAGTGACTTAATCAGATGAGCCATAGCACAGTCACGTTTGTCACAGATTTCATTGCATAACAGATAGCTTGTCTGTTACATAAACTGATGTTACAGCTTTACTGCTTTAAGATTTCTAATTTGAATTATCATATTGTGAAGGAAGGGATTTGTTATAATGTGAAGAGGTTTGTTACAATCCTGGTATCTTAGAATTAAGGACCATATTTTGGTCCACAGAGAAAAGAAAATTGCACTGGCATGCATTTGCACAAAGACATGAAAATCTGTTTTTATTTGGACCTGTATTCTGCAAATGAGGTAGTCTTCTTAACTGCATGTTCAGATATATCATATGAACATTTCATTGCCATGGACTGCTAATGTATTGCCCATACATATGGTATTTTGTGGTATGTGTGGACTTGTGTTGGTTGGCTTCCCAGTGAAGGTGTAATTTCCTGTGTGCAAATGTCATATGCAAACTATTACAACAGAAAAATGTGCTGAATTACAGAAATACTAGAAAGCCAGTAAGGGAGGATGATCATTGTGTCTAATTACTATGGTAAATTGTATCCCCTTCCCTTTGTTCATCTGTACTTGCCATTCATGGCTGTAGCACCGTGTTTTGGATGATGTAATTTCTGTTTCTGGTACATGATCTGTGTATAATGTAGAAAACATTTAGTGCCACCTGTATCTCATGATGGCCTGACTTTTGCTGGCTTAGTGTGGGCTTTTACACCACTACCAAATGAACACAAAGGGACCACAGTATGGCATGCTAGACCGTTCAGCAGTAAATTTTATAGAGACCAGCATATGGTGTAGGATGACAAAGCTTACATCAGCCATAAAGAAATACATTTTACTGATGAAATAAAGTGAAATGCCAATTTGATGCAACTAGGTAATTTTATTGATGTATTCTTAGCTCGACATGTTTCGGGTACATGCGCCCATCATTAGGAGCATTAGATGTTGAGTTGCAGCATATGGTTTTCTGCACCAAGTTTTTGCTGCAGCTCAACATCTAATGCTCCTGATGATGGGCGTATGTACCCGAAACTTGTCGAGCTAAGAATATATCAATAAAATTACCTAGTTGCATCAAGTTGGCATTTCACTTTATTTTATGAGGAAGATGCAAGGTCAAACAACCCTCAAGTTCACATTTTACTGAACCTGAAAGTACATTATGTTGATCACAGAAGTCTCTTTTTCTTTAAAAGCAGTAGTATAATGATTGTCCTCCCATCAACACCCAGATTATTGTGTAGGTTTTTTGAGTTTCTGTATGCATATCTCATCATGTGTATGCAACGTGCCTTTCCACCTCATTCTCCTTGATTTGTTACACATTATCTTTAAATAATGATGTACATACAACGTACATTGGTGACATGAAATATGATGCACATTATGCAAATGTGCAAACTGTATATATCATAAAATATATGTACTTTCTATAAGACTTGAGATATTTAGTTAAAACCCTGAGATGAGCAACCAGTACGGACCCTTCCATCTCCCAGGTGTATGCACACTCCCGTATGATACTTTCATCTAGGCCACAGTATCTTTCTGTCACATTCCGATGTGTTCGCTTTTGTGTATAACTTGTTAGGTTGTTTTGCCAAAGGACTTGGAGTGGCTTATGAAGGGATAAAGAAGTACCTGCTTGACATAAAAAGGGAGGCAAGGATTTGCGCTACGCAAACATATGTCATGTGCAAAGATAACTAGATGGTTGGTTGTGTAACTTGAAAGAATGTATGTAATCACCAGTAGAATACACTTAGAAGTTGTGTGGTGTTAGTGCTCTTAACAGTAGTGTTTCTGTTCTTGGGGAACATTGCTTCCAGTTGGACCTAGAATAGTGGGCTTATGTCATATTTTACATTGTATTGTGGTAGAAACTACTTAGGAGCATCCATAGTAAAGTTTTCAGTACTTAAATACTTTTATCATAGTATGTTTCCACATAAAAAGGGAGCTTGTAGGAGTTTTGTCTTAGTATGCATGTTTACTGAGGATCTGATTGCATGACTTCATTATTTTAATGCCTAGTTGTATTCCTTAAATCCTCCTTAACGACATTTTCAGTGAGATATTTTGTGAACAACTGAAATGAATCACTCACGTTAATGAGATTTGAGGGTCCCATGGTAATGAATATTAACCTTTAACTGTTAAATGACCTATGTTTGCACATGCAAATGCATGTAAAAGAAAAACCCCTACAAGTTTTTTCTTTCTTGTACCTATTATTGTATGTGTAGAGGGTTATTGTTGCACCTGATCATGCTTAATGGCATATACACACTTGGTAGGACTCCCTTGGACAAGAGACAAACATCCGTGCCCCCATTGGGATTCAAACCTGCAATCCCCCCAAGCAAGCAGCTACCGACTTAGACCGTGTGGCCACCGGGATCAGCCCCCAGAAATTTAATTTATTTAGGCAACAAGGAACTTCACTGCATTTTTAAGACAGCTGCATAATCTGTGTTTTAATTTCCAAAAAATTCCATTTACTTCATAAACTTATCTTTTTCTGTTCAGATAATAAGCTTTCCATAAACAATGTGCTAAAATTTAAGTACCCACCTCAGGTGGATAAAGATTAATGTAAATATTTTCATAGCCATAATACTTGAGCTGCATCACAAGTGTGATAACTTGCTTTACCACATCAGGTTTAGATCTCTACCAGCCACCTCTCCAGTGGATGTCAATGGCATTTTTTTCTCCATTGGTATAGTGGTAAGCAAATGAAGAGACTGCTTCACCTCCAACCCCATGTGTGCCTACAAAGAATGATGCTTACACACAAGGGAAACTACCCTTTTATGAATATGAATGTGATTAAAAATTTTGGCTGCTGGACATATGAATTATATAGGGGAGGGCTCCATGCAGAGCATATCAGTCCACTTGAAACTGGAAGCATATAGAAACATCACCATGTAATACAAATCGAGGTGGTATAATTTCCAGAAACATTTTATGCTTCACAACCACAGCACTTTAGATACATAATCATGAAGTAACTCAATGCTGATATCGTATCATTCTTTGTTAGTCATTTTGGTCAGTATCTGATCACTGCCACAGCCAGTGCAGCCAAACAGTGTGAAATTAAATCTCTGTCAGACCTAACATAATACATTTGACTGCACAAAGGAATTTTAAAGTAGTCAAATGATAGTCTTGTGGGTTTTGATAGTGAGCATGATTGTAGGCAGACATTGAGATTTCAGAGGAACATGCTGTTTCTGTGTTCAGAGTGGCAGAATTATGTCTAGGTAGATGCTGAAGTATTTCTGGGAAAGGAATTGGTCAGATATTAAGGTAGATTGCTAGAAACGTGGCCATTCGGAACCACAGAAAGGGAAAGGGGAAAAATCTTTTTCAAAGGAATTTGGAATGGTGAATTATTAAAACTTGGAAATAGGATAATGAATGGCCCTTTTCAGGGTCCCAACATGGTGAGAAATGTGAATGAGGGTAGTGTTTGTTATTACAGATATACACCCATTTTCCAGTCTCAGGCAGGTATGAAGTGAACATGGGAAACAGGAAGTCATATTTACAGGGGCACTGCAAAGAACAGTTGCTCAGGGGGGTGAGACTGTTCCATCTTTGGGAACACCTTTTGCTTCCTTCAGGAAGTGTACATTAGGCTTATATGACCTGCACAGGAAGAAGCTGTCCTCCAAGTTAGCATATTCTGCCTACAGCCATGTACAAAGTCAAAACCCCAAACATATAATTTCATTGATACCTGCCATGAAAGCCTGAAAACCTGTAAGACTTTAAAGTAATTAGTATGGCAGAATTAAGAATGATTTGTTTTTACACCAGAATGAATGTTGAATTTTCTCGGTGCATCATAGTAAAATGTATGTCAATTTCCATATCAAGGAAGTCTGCAAAGTATATATGGATTTTGCTTAATGCTTTATGAATTTTGCTTAATGCTACTTAAAGGTAAATGAAAAATTTAGAATTGCCATTGCATGCTTTTCTGGATTAGGTTTGCGAGACAGACCGAAGCAGACTAAAGGCAAATTTTAGCAAGAATCCTCATAGTGTAGCTGCAGAAGATCAAGATAAAGAAAAATCTGTGAAGCAAGTGCAGGGTCATTTGAAACAGGTAAGGTTATTCATTATATACCATTATATTCACATGAATAATGAATAGCTGTTATACAGATAGTGTGACAATGTGTTAGGTGTACCAAACACATTACCACAATTTTATTGAGCATTGGTGACTTCCATAGAAATGTGTTACAAATCACAAGCAATATGAAATTAAACTGGCTTTGAGGAGTTAATATTCAGTAGAGCATATACACATTATGAAAAAGATGCTAAGTGAAATACAATGGAAAGACAAGGGTACACAAATATAAATGCACATTTGTGTAAGAAAAGGTGATAATACAATACAGTGGAAAGGAGGGAGTGAATTGTTTGTTGAGTTAAGAGTAAAAGAAAGAGATAATTTTAATTTGCAGTGAGGTGAATGATAACTATAGTTTCATAAACACTTCAAGATTTAGGATTTTAATGACACTGGGACTACAGTTTGATAAACACTTCGCAAGATTTGGGATTGTAATGACACTGGGAGACAACACTCCAGACACAACAACTCTGTGGGACACAGCCCTCTTCGAGAATCTTACAGTCTGAATTTGACGTTCGGTGATTGTGTGTCGTGATAAATTCTGATAATAAAACAAACTAGATGCACTGATTCCTAAAATTTATTTTTGGAATAAAACTATACATGTTTCAGACAGTTCCTCTGTCCATCATCAGTTTTTCACTGTACACACAGCACTGGTATATGTCATACAGGTTTGCTGACAGCTTGTGAGCAGGATCAGGACGGAACTGCTGTTCCATCCTGATCCTGCTTGCAAGCTGTCAGAAAACCTGTATGACATATACCAATGCTGTGTGTACAGTGAAAAACTCCTGATGATGGACAGAGGAACTGTCCGAAACATGTAGAGTTTTATTCCAAAAATAAATTTGAGTAATTAGTGCATCTAGTTGGTTTTATTATAAGAATCTTACAGTCACTCGGTCATATTTTCTGCCTTTTACGGAACTCTGCAGTTTGTCATCATGTGCACAGAAGCCCACACCCTTTCTCTCCAAGATAATTTTAATATTATCCTCCATTTATTCCTACGTCTTCAAAGCAGCATATTTTTTTCATATTATCTCACAGCATTTTTATGTATTCCTCATCTTTCCCATGCTTACTATCTATTCTTACCATCTCATTCTTATTTACTTGATCATCCTACCAATAGTTGATGAATATTAAAGTGTATGTTATCTCCTTATTATGCAGTTTTTGCAGCTTCCTTCTCATCTCCTTATGTCCAAATTCCAATATTTTCCTCAGTGTTTCAATCTTAGGCACTCTGAATCCATGTTCTTTCCAGTAAATTCCAGAAAAGCATTTTATTAAGCAGTTAATTGGCTTCTTTTACTGTGAGAATTATTTTTTAAATTTTAGCACACCCTGTATATAAAATGTGAATAATACAGGAGCCAAATACATTAGAATTATGAAACAAACTGCATTTTGAAGAGAAAAAAACGGAGAGTATATACCATGTTTAAAATATTCAGTAACCTATATTTGCTGAATAAATATATAAAATGCAACTTTAGAGGTTAGCGGTGCGGTAAGACCACTATAGTTGACATTAGGCGTCAAAAGGTTAAGCATTTCTAATAATGTATCACAATAATATGTCCATTTTGAACACAGCAATTTTTTTATTTATACATAGAGACTGATACATTAACAAATTACTTACATGTTTTGACTCATGCATTCCATTATCAGGCCATTTCAGAACACAGTACTTATTCTTATATTAGTTGTTCTTTAACCTTTTGGAGCTGAATGATGTTTACACTATGTTGCAAGTTGCTGGGTCCAACTCCTAAATGACGCAGCATATTTCTGCAAATTATGGCCATTCTTGTACAGCCCTGTTGGGAGATCATCCACATGCTTTTGCTTTTTGTAAGAGATTGCATGGAAAAAATTAAATCATGTAATTTAAATCCCAGGTTTTGCAGATTACACAGGAAATTTAATTCTGGTGCCATAGGTCTAAATATGTAATGTTGTACACACTGTTTGTCTGGTTATGCAGTTTGAATTGTATTTGTGGTTATATTTCTTTTGTGAAAAGAGGTCATTGCAGAAAAAATGGTATCAGATTTAAGGTTTCAACTTATATGCCGGAACTTAGATTAGGTTTAGAATAACATGTAATGAGAACTGGATTGTGCAACTGAGGGCAGTAGCTGAGTTGCAGCCACCACAGCAGAAATAATCCTGGAATAAAACTACTATGGCCCAACATTGTGTGCTTGAACTTTATGTTACAATAGAACCAAGGACAGTCCGTACTAAATGGTGAAGGAAATTTGACAGGAAAGGTGTGCACTTGAACTGCAGAGAATATGTTAACCCTCTGAAGACCAATCTACATGATATTCACTACCCAGAGATAGTACAAAACCTGAATGACACCACACTTCATGCAGCATGGATGCTGGAACTCTTCATTTCAATATTCATATTGAAGATAAATTTATACACAAATTATTTTATCTGAAAAGATGGAGTGCCCAACCTGTAAAACTCCTGTCTTTTATTTCGGACGTTCCCATGTCAAATTTCAGCTGGGACACTAACTATCCTCATTGTTTTCAAAGTTTCCTCAGCCCTTCAGGTAAATGCCAGGTCAGTACCTACAACTGGGCCTCAACCACTTCCTTTCACATCCTTTCCAGTTCATGATTCACTGAATGTGCCAGTCAACACCTGATCCTGGATGGTGTAGTCAATGTCCTACAGAACATTCAGGATGGCTGTGGGGCCCACCAGACCTCCTATTCAATGGCTGCCAGGGTTTCTTTCCACAGGGGTAAAGTGGCCAGGGCATGAAGTTCACCACTCACCTCCACCCAATGCCAAGGTGAAGAAGTGGAGCTATACCTCTACTCCTGTAATGTCATGGCATGGACAGGGACAACTTAGATTTTTTTGTACCAGTCAAAATTATAATTTGCGCTACTGACAGCACTATTAAATAAGCGACAAATAAATACAATTGAAAGGAGACCAATGGGGAGACCTAGGAGTAGATGGGTGGATAATATTAGGATGGATCTCCAGGAGGTGGGATGTGGGTATATGACCTGGATTGGGCTGGCCCAGGATAGAGACAGGTTGCAGACGCTTGTGAGTGTGGTAATGAACCTTCGGGTTCCGTGAAATGCAGGGAATTTCTTGACTAGCTGCAAACCAGTTAGCTGCTCAAGAAGGACTCTGCACCATGGAGTAAGTAAGTAAGGATCATATATACCATTATGGTTCTGCTTGTTTGTGTTTAAGCATTATACTAAACTAAATATGAAACATCTAAAGAAAGTGTAATAAAGTATACTCATCTGTAGTATTATCACTTTGTAAGTCCATTTTATGAGCATGAAAACTCCCTCTGTTATGTCAGTCCCAGTCTATTCCATGGACAGTCCTGGAATTCTCCTGTAACTATGTAATAATGTGCAAGTTGCTGTTTTTATGTCAGTTACATGGTTTTGGTGGCAAACTAAACATATTCCTCACAAAAGATTATTCCACATTTCAAGTAACTGCCACAGAAACACACTTGGACTGTGTAACCAATCTGTATGTCTACCATTTTAATAACTGAAATCTGCATTCCCCTCCCCCTGTTGTGTGACTTGTTTTATTTCTTCAGGTTGCCAGGGGGCCAGTGTCTTACAGAACAGATCTTATTTCACAGGTGTTCGAAGTGATTCGAAGGGAAGTCCTGCAAGAATTACTGGAAGAAGGTGGCAGCATCTCTAGTCAGAAGGAATATTACAGTAGCCATGACCAAAGTACTGGAGGACAGTTTGATCTCACAGATGTGACTGATGATGGAAGTATGTCAAGAGTTACCAATTTTCCTTTTCTGCATACCCCAGTCCCATCAACATTGAATGGAATGATCACTGACCCTCTAGATAATACCAAAGACGTTGAACAATTAGAGAAACACTGTAGGGACTTAAAATCCCAGTTAGATCTAGTTAAGATTGAAATTCTGAAAATTATATCTGAAAAGAAAGCTTGTTCCAAAGAAAACTGTGCCTTGAAGATTCACATATCAGACTTAAAGAATCGGCTTCATGTGGATGAGGTACTGCAGGATGTTTCATGTCTCCATTTATCTCAAGCTGATCCTAGGTTGGACAAATGTCAAGAAGTGTCCAGTGCTGTCAGAGAAATAAGTGATGCATCTGAGTGTACAAGATCTGATAACAGTGGTGATACAGTAAATGAATCAGTTTCAGTGAAACAGGTGACTCTAGAATTTAGCACACTAAAGGGCAGTGAAGTGGAGGTAGCCATAGTAGACAATGATGTGCCTACTCTAGTAAAAAGTAACAAGAAACATACTGAAGAACTGGTGACATATAAGGAAAATGAGCGTAATGAGAAAGAAAATTTTGATTTACCTGAAGAGTCTAGTGAACACAATAGTGGTGTAAAATATAGTGCCTCTAGTTTAGTGCTGCAAACACACAGCTCATCTAAGACAATGAAGACAGAAGAGGAGAAATATTTGAAAGAAATTACAGACTTGCGGGAGCGGTGCCGTGAGCTGGAGAATAGTCTGGAATTATTACGTCAGGTAGGATTGTTGAATATGTTTCTAACAAGACAGCATGTGCTGCACCATCATTTAATATAGTATACATTGAAACCTCTTTCATATATTTTTGGCACTTTTTATGAAGTAGAAAAAAAGACTGTCTTGCAGGGAAACTATGTCTAGCCATCCGTCAGTGTAACCTAGTATTAATGACTAAACCATTCGTCATACTTTCATGGCATTAGGTACAGGAGTTTTTAATGGCCCCCCCCCCCCTCGTTTCCCATACTTAAAAGAATAAATGAACTTCAGTTTGTATTACTTTCCATATTTCTTGACCAGTGTGGGTGAAATTCAGTACAGATCATCTCCGCATAATGATACTCGGCGGTTCCAAGTGTCACGAAAATCACGGCAATGAAAGCCATGCTTTACTTTACAATGTAAGTGAAATTTTGTCCTTATATTATACACTTTTCTTGCAATCTGGAACAAAGTCAGTACAAGAGGGATTGCAGGTTTTGTGAAAACTCAAACATGAGAGGCCATACTTTTTCTTATGGGTGTAAATGAAATTACATTTGCATATGTACCATAAAACCATGACATTTTGAGAGTAAAGAATGCCTTGGTAAAGTCTGTGTACATCAGGGCCCACCCACACTGTTTGTAGTCCTGTCAAGGATCTTACTACAGGGAGCATAGCCCCTCATAGAGTCAGTCTCTTTAAAAAGTATGATATAAAAATATTAAATGTTTCTGGTTTTTCCTTCCTTTACCATGTTACCATGAGGTGCATTCTTGTGGCAGAAAAAGACAACAATGGCTAAAAGAGAACTGCACATTGCTGTAATATGAGTTTCAGATGCTTAGCTTAGCTCATGTTAACTGGAAGAGGAAATAAGAGGGCAAACACATATAATTCATATGTCTTCAATGTAATATTTCTCACAAAATAAGAGGCACAGGAGTTAAAACTAAACACATTTTACTAGGTTACATAATCCAGTCCGTCACCTACACCTACAGTTTTCATATGTTCAGTGAGGGTAGCATGGAAGGTGTAACTGCAGCCACAGCAGCTTATATCCTCCCAGCAAGTTCCGGCAAAGTGGTGGGTACTAATGGAATGTAAACAGCATTCTTTATGTGCCCCAAGAACAAGAAATCTGGTGCGAGGACAGGGGAACAAAATGGCCAAGTTATAGGGCCGCCTCTGCCAATCCATTTCTATGGAAACTTTGTATCCAAGAAGTCCCAAATTGTAACTTGAGAATAAGGAGTGCTCCATCTTACTAGGACAGCATGTCATTAGGAATTACTCTGAAATGCTGAGGTACAATTCCATTCACATTAGTTTCGGTGGCCGATACCGGGACGTTTCGCTTTACAAATGCAGCTACCCTCATTGAACAACTTATGACACTTGTAGGTGGAAATTTTCTTCTAAAATTTCCAACCCAACTCCGCACAAAGTCATCTCTGCACTGTTACCGCAGATTCAATTCGTGTCGTAGGAATATATGTAATCTCTTGACGCCATTTTTCACACTCGCTCTGTTAGCGCCGCTGGTGGCAAGATTTGGAAACCCATGTAGCGCGATTTCAAAACTTCATCATTTTACGTACCTGAATACGTTTTGATTTAATTCCTGTGTCTTTCAGTTAATAGCAGCATTACATTTAACCTCATTCTGTATATTACATTATGGTCGTATCAAGATGCAGAGTTTGAAACTATTAAAGGAACATATGAATAGGTGTACCATTTTTTTATATATTGAATGCAAACTAACTGCAAGTTTAATAATCACAGTGATAGTACAGTATTTCGCTGCTCAAGCTCCTGCATGTTTCGACCGTTAGCAGCCGATGCTCAGAGAGAACAACTGTTACAAAGGAATTATATTGATGGAGGTACATCTCATCAACATACAGCACCATTGATGTTCATATATACAATCAGTGATTAGTGTGTTAATGAATTACATTAAAATATTGTGATGTTGCATATAATAGTTAAAATAAGATTAAAATTGTAGATGGATACAAATGGCATTGCACTGATATTAACGCTACTGTTTATAGCATCAAAACATTGGTATCTGTGTCCATCATAAGAAAAGAGAACATTTCCCACTTATCAATGATAAGAAAGAGGACATATAAATAGTTACAATTCGGTGCATGTAGTTAGAGTTCGGTGACGGGCTAAGTGTCACCGACGTGAAACAAGAGAAATTTTTTATAGGTTTCTACAGTATTTGTCCAAATATGCTAAATACATGCTGTACATAAAATTTATTCCATCCTATAATTTGTCACATTCTTCATGAAGTTTCTCTCTACCTTTCTCCACTAGCAGTTCTTTAAATTTCATGGTTATGAAATTCAGATTGAGAGATTCTCTAAGCATGTTTTTAACTGAATTCAAGTTGTTCAGAATATCCACACTGAAGTTTTCCAAGATATTCCAGGTCAGCTGCTGAACACATGTTTTTGTTGTTTGACATGGAAAGTGATAATATAATATTATGATTGTGTATTTATTAAAAAATAGCATCTATGTGTGTGTGTGTGTGTATAAATATATATATATATATATATATATATATATTGCATTTTTAGTACCATTGAAATATGCAAAATCTGTAAGGATAACAAATAGTTAAAACCTTGACATTTCTACAAATTAAAAAAAAACAGACCAGATAAAAAATTTTGGATGAAAAAAGAGGATGTATCCAAGAAACAGAGGATGTATTGTATGCCTACATGTAAAGAAGTATGTAAGGAGTCTAATTTATTTCCTTCATCCAGTTTATTTTACAATACATTGTGCTAAGTAATGGGAATTTCCAGCTATTTAGACTTTGAACGAAAGCATTCAGAAGCCACAGTGTACTTTGTATGAAATTAAAGAAACCAAACTCATGAAAGTGAACAACTTTCTTGTGCATGATTAAATGTGAAAACGTTATGCCATTGTACACACACGTTATTTCTGTAAATTTGATATTTTCTTCACAGTTGAGATATAGCAATAAATATGACAGCGTTGTAGACTGATTAACAACATACGAGTATGTGCCATCTACTGTTTGCAGATTATGTAACACTGAATAACATGATGGTTTTATGAATGCTGTGGAATGAAGCAGCTGTAGTCTATTGGAGGGCAGTGCCCAAATATTTATGTGGAAGGACATATGAAAGGTACAAATTTCCTTTTTTAAAATGTTGTCCCTGGTTTAAGATTGGAACTTGGAACCTCCTGAATATGATGCAGGAGCGCTACCTACTTGACTAGAGTATTCTATGTATGACATAATCACATGTTTGTTTCCGTTGAAGGAGTATGAGAAATGTGAGGACTACTGGGCGAAGAAATTGGATGAAGAACGCCATCTGTACGACCAAGAACAAAAGCTCAGTGATGAAAAGTTCTCAGAATTGATGTCCAAGATACGAGAATATGAGGAAATGTTGAGTGCCCAAGAAGATAGCACAGCTGACAGTGACAGACTGTCAACAATAGAGGAGCGAGGAAGTCTTGAGAAGCAGGTAATTATACTGCACAAGGTTATCACATTCTCTGTGACTGTAGATTTATTTCAGTATTTTACTGGATAAATGAACAATAAACAAAAAAAAAAAAAGCAGTGTTAATTTTGGACAACTATACTTAATAAATCATTTTAAAGTATTTACAAATTCAAAACTTTGGAACAGCGATAGAAAATAGAAGTGTGATTCATGTCAAAATTTGGAGCAAAATAAATTCAGAAAGAACCTATTATTAGCTTCTTTTTTATTCTTTTTTTTTTTGGCATCTCTTGTTCTCCAACGATGGTTCCCTAAACACAAAAGGTGAAGATAAAAATGTGGTTTTAAAATGTGGCCTGTTTAATAAGTAACATAATTTGCACTGAAGAACAATAATACTGCCTCAAGTTAATTACCAAAATTTGCTGTGCCATGTCCACTACTTTATAAGGGGAAACAGAAGGCACATAATATTATCCAGCTACTTTTGTATTTCTTGAGTGATTGATCAGAGGTTATACCATGCAGTTGTAGATATCAGCTCCATTTCAATCATTCCATTGACACGTGCAGAATGCGACTATTCCTTGCCGTTCTCAGGAGCTTCTTCCATCCCTCTCTGTTATGTACTTTTTCCTGCCACCCTTCTCCACCAACTATTCTTCCATCCTCTCTCACCTCATCCTACCATCTATTTCTTGGTCTACCTCTCAATCTTGTTGTTCCCAGATTCATATATAATACTCTTTTGGGAATTCTATTTTCTTCCATCCTCTGTACATGCCCGAACCAAAGTAATCTATTTAACCTTATTGTCTCTGTTATAATAGGTTTATTAAACTCTTGCATAAATTTTTTTATTGGTTAATATCCTCCAATTTTCTTTTTCATTGTCATATACTGGACCTAAAATTCTTCTATACACTTTCCTTTCAAAAATGTTCAATTGCTTTCTATCTCTCTTTGTTAGTGTCCTAGTTTCTGATGCATATGTTAACGTTTTGTCTATTAGTCTTTAGTCTTTAGTCTTAATTTTAGTTTGTTTGATATATTTTTATCTTAAAAAAATTTTTGTAGCATAAAATATGTTTTGTTAGCATTTTTTATTCTTCCTTGCAAGTCTATTTCAGCTCCATTTGGTAGACTTAAATATGATTGATAGTGCTGAGGTGCATTATAATGTCCAGAAATTGTTATTTCAGTCACTTTCTTATGTGCATGTGGTCACAGTTGTGCAAATAAAAGTATCCTCTTTTTTTCTTCTTTTTCCACCCTACTTGACAGCAAAACCAAGAAGAGGTAAGTTACCTGTGAATGTGGTTCTACTTGTGTGCCAAACAATTCACTGCATGTAGAACTTGAGTGGATAGCTTCCTGCTTCTGCATTTTGCGTGTCTCACAGGATTTATTTACAGATATTTGTGCAAATTTGACATTCATAGGGTCATGCATCATAATATTATTTCTATAGTAAAACCAACTAGATGCACCAATGTATCAAATTTATTTTATTTTGGAATGACACTCTGCATGTATCGAACGGTCTTACCGTCCATCATCAGGAGTTCAAGACTCTACATACAGCAACAGGCATTTGTCAAACAGATACTGCTGTTAGCAAGCAGACAGCAGTATCTGTTCGACAAATGCCTGTTGCTGTATGTACATTCTTGAACTCCTGATGATGGATGGTAAGACCGTCCAATACATACAGAGTGTCATTCCAAAATAAAATAATTTGATACATTGGTGCATCTAGTTTTGTTTTACTATAGAAAAGATAATTTGTGCATTTTTAAAAAATTACCAGAGAAAGAAATTTTGATGATGCTTGCACATGAATACAAGGAAGACCCTGCAGGCAAAAGTGAATATAGTATGTGGGTGTTGAGTTTCTCACAGAAGCATTAATAATGATTCAAGTTTTCTGGGATATGACGCCACGTCGATTGGTGTGTAGTTACCAGTGTTTCAGAGGAAACTGCTTCCTCCATCTGCAGTGTGCATGCAACCCCAGATTATTTACTAACTGACATGGTATCATGCCTCAGAAGACTTGAAGCTGAATGCCCAGTGCGATAATTAGCTTCACATGAATGGGTAAAGTTTGCATACAAATGTGAATGAGTCACCATATAGCACACTTTGTGGTGACTGCTAACATCTGTAGTCGTATAATCATCATAGCCTCCACCTGACAAAGTGGTACTGAGACAGGTGTTTCCTCCAGTACTTTGGCTTCTCCCTCTCATTAACATCCATTCTCAGATTTCACTTATTTACTAACACCAATATGATGACAACTTTGGTAAGTAAATACTTTCCTCTTTTTCACTTGGGGAATGAAAGCACCTATTAGGCAACTCCCACTTCATCCACTGGTAGGTCATTATCAAGCATAGCTTAACATGGGTTTCCAACCATGGTGTGAATATACATAACAGACAAATGCAAAGACAACAGCTATTCTATCAGTGGTCTGGATTGTAATATGACATAACATACTTCTGTAACCATTGTCTGTGTTCATACATTCCCTCCAGCTGTATCTAATTATCTTTTGTGCTATGTGTGAATCATGTTGATACCACAAGTGCAACTGGTATATCTCATTGGCATCAACACCAGTCTGCTGTGCACTTGCCTACCAGCCGATATGGATGTTTGGGCAAGGTGGTCTCTGCCTACATTTTGCCATGGAACCTAGTCACACACCTTAGAAATTTCATTAATATGAATGCATGTAATGATTATGAAATAAAACCCAGTCAAAGAAGAATGCATATTTTTCTTAAAATTCAACAGTCATTTTGGGTTTGTTGCGTTATTGATGCTCGGCATAAGTTACTAATGGAGAAGGAGAAAGGCGACCTGTTTACCAATATAAGGAAACCTGTATGACTGAGATTATGATGTCAGTTGTACAGTTATGTTACTTCATGTTTCCAACTCTGAAAATTTTAAGCATTTCGGTTTTGTCGCACAAAGTAACCACTCTCTTCTGGAGGGTTAAGTAAACTATTAAACATACATGGATGCTGTATTGTGGTCCATTTTGTAGTTCTCTGATTATGGAAGTTAAGGTCAGAATTACTCATTTTCAGTTCACTGATTTGGAAGAAGAGTTTGAAGAATTTAGGCAGAAGGTTGATTTGGAGCAAGCATTGAAGGAGGAAGAAATTGGTGAACTGAAAGTGCTGCTAAAGGCTATGGAGCAACAAAATAAGCATGCAGGTAATACTGAACAACTGTGTGTATGGATATAGTGCAGTGTGCAGCCAATAAATCTGCCACACCATGGAACACAAAGATGTAGACTCCCCATTACCACACCACTTTCACACATTTCCCATGTATTGGGTGGAGGTTTCCCTGGGGACAAAGTGATATGTGTATGAAGCTAGTAATTCAACTCCCTCTTTTGCAAAGGTTAAAAAAAACAATAACTGGAGGTATTGGAGATGTACCTCCAGTTTCGTGTGAATCACCATAATTGTGGTGCTCCATTAAGTGCAGGGCACCTCTACTTTTCTTTCACTTTTAATGAGTCTCAGAAGTCTGGTTGCCACCATGTCTGATAGTCACTTCATCTTGGATGGAAATCTATTGCGGAAATTGGTGTGGGAGGGCAGGCACTCAGAAAGCACCATGATAAACTAAACCCTTTCATCAGTTACATAAATAGAAAAGAGGCTAAGATTTTAAACCTAAAAAGTGACAATGGTAGCTTGTTTTTTCCATTAAATGCCCTACTATATTTATTAACTCATTTATCCGGTCATGATTGTAGTATTTCTTTGATAAGCATTATCATTATTGCTCACATGGCTTCAAGGTCACATGACTGTAACAATGATTATTCCTGCTTGCAGAGTGATGGTGTAATACATCATACACCATTCTAGTCACATCTTATAGTTTATACCTGCTGGCACTGTTTTTGTAATTGAAAATTGACTTTTCCATTTATGCAATTTTTTTATGCATAAGAGTGGAATGTATGAAATATATGGTGATTAATTTTACAATGAAAGAATGAGGTGTGTAAACTGTGCACTGATAACCACGGTACTTTTGTGGATACCATGGGTGTAGGACAGGGACTAGTAGTGGAGTCTTTTGAATATGGTACTGAATTCAGTAATTATCTTTGGTTTAGCAGCTGCATCAGGTGGTTGAACAGTGGATAAACCATTTCAAGAACCATCTGTCTTCTTGTCATTAGGAAACTATCCCCTGATGATGGGAACAGAGATGGTTCTCAAAATGTTTTCTCACCTTTCAACCACCTGATGTGGCTGCTAGCCTCAGAAATTTTATTGAATTCGGTTGCCATGAAAGCTTTAGATTCTATATGGTAATGAATCTTTGGGTTGCTCTAAAGGGAGCAAATTCCTTGCGTAGATGGATGAATGTTAACGTCTGAAGAAGGACTGTATTCCATGGAGTGAGTTTGGATGCCATATACCAGTTTCTGGGGATATGATTAATTTAATTTTGGAGTACGGAATCCTGGCATGAAGTTTGTAGGTAAATATTCCGCTATGATGTGGCCATATGTATTGTATTGTTGTCATTATTCCTTTTCTGTACTCAGGGAGCAAGTTGGATGTGGCCGTGCAGGTTTCAGATTTGGAGAATGGAAGTTGGGAGACTGATTGCAAGTTTGTTGTGGAATTGGATGGAGCAAGGAGAGCAATCCAGCATGAAAGAGTAAGTTCTTCAGCATCACTGTGTCATCTTATATGAAATAGGCAGCATGCTTTGTCCCACCTATTCTTACATTCTATGGAAATCATATCACGTTATCATCGTCATCATCATCATCATCATTGTTGTTGTCATCATCCATTTTCGTTACTTCACAAGAGCTAAGCTGGTTCTCAAAAGATTATAGGTCTCACTGACCAAGCACTTCTTATTCACTGTTATGCCAAAAACTTTCTCACTATACAGCATATGTTAATTATTACTGCTTTCTGCTTTAGAATATATAGAGCAGGGTGGAGATTAAGGAGTTTTAAACTTTTGGGTAATCGTTTTAATAATACCTGTGCTGGATAATACTTGTTGTTGTTGTTGTTGTCGTCGTCGTCGTCGTCGTCATCTTCGTTGTTGTTGTCATCATAATCATCATCATTCTCATTGTCATCATTATCCCTCCTTCTCTTCTTTATCTCTACACAGTGTTTTGAAACCATATTGATTAAATTTTACATTCAGCACTGTAAGTGTTTTTCAATCTTAGCTGCAATATTTGGCAACCACAAAAAATTCATCTCTTGATTGGACGGTTATAATCATTGTTTCTCAATTTAAAAATTTAAAGTTGATTATAACAACTGTAACTGGTAATTAGGCAAATATGGTAATTTGTTGGTTATGTTGTCTTCTTTAGTAGGTTTGACTTATTTTGTTTATTTTTTCAGATGATTCTTGCTGGCATTGAAGGCTTGTTGATCTGTGGTACTGGCTTGTTTATTGCTTGTTTCCTTCAGTAATGATTTTTAACAAAAATATCTGTCAGTCACATTGTTACCCATCTTAATAGTTACAACATGGATAGTGCTTTCTGACATAGTAGGGAAAGATGCTTAATTTGTTTCAGAACTGATAATTTTACAAACAATAATGACCATTCATATTCTGTTCCACTGTTTTAGGAGTCACAGAGACTCAGCAAGGCTGCTGGGCCAGTAAATGGGTATGGTAGTATGAAGCACAAACATTTTCCAGGCAGTAGGTCAAGTTCTCCACAGAGTGGGCCAAGCACATATTCTGATAACGCAGAACTGCGGGCAGAAATAATTAACCTTCGTAGTCTTAAGCAGCATTTGGATGAGGAATGTCATTTACTGCGCCGTGAGAATGAAATGTTGGTGCAAGAACTTCAGGAAATTCAGACTGAAAAACCATACTATCAAAATGGTGGTGTTGGAATTCCTGTAAGTGTGAACATAACGTAATACTTCATGGTGTTACAGTAGAATCAAGTAGCTGACAAAACTTGTATGCCTATTTTTTCATTAGCCCCTTGTATGTATCAACATTTTTTAAAAAATATCCAGTTTACTTCAGTTTACTAGTGTTGAGATTAGTAATAATGGATTCATGACACTCTTCACAAGCCCTATGATCTGCTTATATGATGAGAAACTAAAAGCATTAATACTTGCAACAAGTGACTTCCTTGAAAGATTTGAGGTTTTCACAGCCATGTTGCAACCCTGAAGATGAATGCACTATGTGTCTTTGACACAGTGCAAACCACTTGCCCAGTGGCACAGCGTCACATTGGAGAAGACTTGAATCTTTAGCAACACCAATGTGAGAACCTCAGATCTCGCACATTATGTTTTGTAAGTAATGTATTAGGTTGCAGCCTGTTCTTACTACGTTCATACATTTTACAGCCGCAGTGGTCATCTGGTTCCAAAGTTGGTGGCCAGGCATGTCAGATTGACCTAAATGTTCTGCAAGCCCTGAATGCTCGACTCCGACAGCAAGAGCAACAGTGTCACCATCTGGAAGTCACCTTGAGGCAGCAACAGCAACAGAGTGAAATTATCTTGAAACGTAAGTTGACACAAGCCAACTTATGTGGCAGGCGATGTAGGGGGAATGTAGTTTTTGTGGTGGGTGTCTTAAGTATTTCAGCCATGTTTGTTCAGCCATATTGTGTTTGTGTCCATACCCTCTTCAACATTGTGTGAATAAAAGCTGTTCCCTCTTATGTAAAATTTAATTTCCTGCCATGACACACAGACATTGCAGCCATTCAGGTTTATGAGGCAGAAATGACACAGTCACAAACATGATTTAGAATCCTGAAATTTTGTGTGATTTTAGGTCTTAAAAAATGTGCAATTTTTGTTGCAGCTGTCTTCTTAAAGAGAACTAAAAAATGGCTTGCAGACTGTATATATAGCTTTCAATTTAGTGTGATATCTAATGAAACATTGCAATACCTCTGGCTCTTAATTTGGAGATGCCAGATTTTACATTTTCCAGGTTTCTAATTATCCCAGTGGAGGTTTTTTTTTTGTGGTTTCTAACTGTTTCTTCCAGCAGAAACTAGGTTAATACCTGTAATTAGGCCATAACTGCTTTCTTTCATGTGTCTTTTCACTCATCATTCTTCCGTTTTTACATTACAAAATCTGCAATACTGACACTTCCATTACTAAACCATAAAAGACTGGAAACAACTACCTCATGGCAGTATACCAATTAATAATAGACAAAATTTGGATATTCTGCAATGTACACTGTAAACTCAGTTATGAAACCATCATTAACCCTTTGAAGACTAGCATCCACTATAGTAGGCTCACCTTGTAATGCCTGGAATGCTAATGTCTACTCTAGTAGACCTTGGTTTGGCAATGCGGGCAGCCCGCTCTTTCTATCTGACTGCACAATGTCTCAACACTGAATCACTCATGAAAGCAGTCCTTTGTCATATTTGTGTGTAAGCACTTATACAGCTACCATAGAAACACTAATTAGCCATGAATGCATAAGTGGCATGAGTGTTGAAAATGTACTGTGCAGTTACTTACGTCTTGCATTCAGTAAATGGACTGGAATGTTTTGGTAATAAACCTTTTGGGTATTCTACTAACAGGCAGCTGAGTAACGGTTCCTAGGTCGGGAAAGGGAACATTATACCTGATCTATGCATTATACCACCAAACAGCTT
>Ga0123354_10003568_pt1 | contig 21552 bp, 9 predicted proteins | sample TergutLab28metaG_2_FD_97872 | JGI IMG/M metagenome (GOLD analysis project Ga0123354, IMG submission 97872) | Labiotermes labralis P4 segment gut microbial communities from Petit-Saut dam, French Guiana - Lab288 P4 | ecosystem: Host-associated > Arthropoda: Insects > Digestive system > Gut ... | reverse complement strand
GAATATTGTAATATAACTTTAGCAAGGAACAACAAAGCTCCCTGATGATGATCTGACAAGATCGAAACATGTCGGAGTGATTTTAAGTGTTTTTAAAGTGTTTTATGTGAAAGTTATGTAAGTACAGCTGTTGGTTCATAATAGAAGTGATTTCATGTAAGTATTTTTGTAACAATGCTTTAAATTTTTTTGGATTAACAGACTCTTCTTTATTGTAAAAGGGAGGCATGTTAAACACCTTAACACCTATACAGCGTACCAACTTCTGGTAGCAGGATAAGGGTTAATGAGACATATGCCCAAGAAACAAATCTGACTTCTTTTACCGTGCCAAGATTTTGACTAGTACAACATAATAAACAATCATAGCTGTGTTAACTGATGACATCTATTTGAAAATATGAATGTAAAAACACATTTTTAGTAAATTAACTGCAAGTGTCTGCTGCAACTTCAAGAAAATTCTACTTGTTAATTGTCTGAACATGGGGGATGATGTAGTCACTGGGGGCACAAGTGTAGCAGAGTTGGGCAGAGGCTAAGAGTACATCAGTTTAACTTCTATTGCCGTTCAAACATTTCACTCGCTGATAAAACCTATATAGCACCAAGTCCTTGTTTTACACTCTGATTTCATTCTTGTAAAAGTGGGCATAAATAAAAAAAGGCATAAATGAAAAATGATATTCCTATAAGATACAAGACAGGCGATGTAAATATGACGTGATATTGAGGTGTGTTCATGCAAACATTGTTGCAGTAAGAAAGTAGTAAATATTACATATTCTGAGCATGTGTTTGTAGAATAGGGCACCATCATGCAACGTGCATGCACCATACTGTCATCTGTGGCCTGTGTGGCTCTAAAATATTTTTCCACATTGTCTCATAAATGGCATGATTTTCAAAAAAAAAGTTACTCAATATAAGTATAAATCTTATTGTGGCACCGCACATTTTGTGTAGAATCACTTCAATTTATCAACCAACAAATGCACATACGATTTCACATAAAACACTTTTAAAACATTTTAAAACACTCCAACATGCTTCAATCTTGTCAGATCATCATCAGGGAGCTTTGTTCCTTGCTAAAGTTATGTTACAGTAGTCACATTTCCATTCGTATTTGCAAACGAGGTGTTGTGGCAGCATATCATGTTGTGGAGCAGTGGCTTGGTGTGCTTCGTATGCTGAGCATACAAAGCACACTGAGCCACTGCTCCACAACACGTTCTTACACAACATGATATGCTGCCACAACACCTCATTTGCAAATACGAATTGAGTTGTGAATACTGTAACATAACTTTAGCAAGGAACAAAGCTCCCTGATGATGATCTGACAAGATCGAAATATGTAAGAGTGTTTTAAAAAGTTTTAAAAGTGTTTTATGTGATATTGTATGTTCATACATTGGTTGATAAATTGAAGTGCTTTTACTGAGCATAAATTGTGTGTTTTGAGTTTATCTACAACTTTTGTCTCAAAAATTTCTCTTTGTATAGAGAACAAGCCAGATATGATAAAAAGAGTTTATTGGCCTTCATGTAAAATACCCGTTATTTTTGTCCGACTTTAATGAAACTTTAATTTTCTTGACAGATTTTTGAAAAACACTCAAATACAAACTTCTATGAAAATCCTTCCAATGGGAGCTGGGTTGTTCCATGTGGACAGACAGACATACTGAAGCTAACAGTCATTTTTCACACTTTTGCGAACAAGGCTTAAATAAATACAAATTAAGCAGCCAAAAGGCATTCAACCGAAAATGAGAAGCACAAAGTAAGAAGTTGTGTAAATCAAAAAAGATGCTCAAGCAGAAAGGCGTAAAACAAACAGCCATAAACTAACGCCTTGTATTATTCACCAGTACTTGTCTGCTGTGGAAACAGGTTCTGGAAAGGTTTTAAAAAGTACAATATTAATATTACAGTCCAGGAAAGATGCACGGATGGAGGGGGGCCAGGATATAGAAAAATTCAACAGAGCAGATTTTTATAGTGAATGTGACTCATTGAAACAGGACTCTGGCAATGGGAGGCAATGAATAAGAAAATGATATACGCACTCTTTATGAGGTTTCATAGTGGAGTTAAACAATGCAGGTGCTGTTGTCACAAAATCATAGGTGCAACCTTCCACTGAAACGGGTTTTGTCTCAAAGGTGATTTCCCCTGCAGCAATAGCTGCTTGTGTTCCCAGGCACACCCAAGACATAAAACCCAAACTAGCCACTCCACCAATCAATGCTCCCTGAAACACAATTGAAACAGCTCTGTCTAAGTAACAAAAAAAGAACATATTAACACTATGCCACGTGATTTATCATCAAATAACTCATTCACATTACCCATAATGTATATGTATGTTTTCTTATGCGTATTGGACCATGCAACATCTTCATATTTGAATAAAGGTAGACCAACCACCGCAATAGAAAACTCATTCCCGAGCAGAGCCCAGGCGATACAAACCCCTTGTTCCAAGCGGTCATAAACCCCTAAACCCTCACAGTCCACAACGAACAGGTCACTAGTGGTTCAGCCTGCACTCGGATACCACATCACCAACAGCCAATCCCGCTACATAACACCAGCACGCCTCAAGTCAAGTATGTACAGCTCATGCATATAGACATAAATAGAGATGCACAAAACACCAAAACATACCACACACAAAAATGTTCAAGAACCACAGGACACCACACGCTTGCAGGAAAACACTCACTCAGAGCCACACATGACACATAATATAGGTATAACACTTACCACTAGATAAATAAATTAACACATAAACCTCTATCATTATGGCTCAATACAGCCTACACAATAATGCACGAACTAGTTGCAAGCTCCTGAAGATGGATGTATTAACATCCGAAACACGTTGAGCAGTAAATTGACATAATAAAGCAAGTGTCATCAAGTTGGTCTACCTTTATTCAAATGTATGTGTTCTGTTCGGTTCTCAAAATAATGACACATTTTTCCCTAAATATGAATTAACTAAATTTTGTAACATAAATGTGTTTTCTTGTATACGAAGTAGAACCTAAACTGTGACAGATGTTATTTAGATGAGACTTACAGTTGATAATTTAACAAAATGTATTGATATTCTTCATTTTAAACTTTCGCCATGTTCTGAATGTTGTGTTCAGTTCTTAACAGGAATATTAAGAAATAAACATGAATGGAGTCAGGGTAATAGAATAGAAGACCGAAATAACTGAGACGAAACATTCAAATTCAGCAGGTAATTCTGTAACCAAATATGACAAAAGCAATCCTGGAAAAGGAGAAATCCCAGAGTGTTGGACTATTGAAATGTTCTTGCATAAGAAATAAAACCTACAAATATGGTGAAGAACAGAATACCGGACAGCAACACATGGAGGATCAATAGTTATTTAGACTTAACATTCCTCTGGTATTTGTATATGTGGTGAATGTAGTTGTACTGAATTGGGTATGAGTCATGGATGCAGTGGCAGGTCAAAACGGTTAGGTAAATTTGGACAAAAAAAGATTAGAAACACAAATATGGTAAAGGCAAGATTTTACATTCTCATAAGAGTGTTGGTGATGATTTAAGTCTTCTGGGTTCTGACTCCGTAAAACAATATCACATCCCAGATGACATCAATCCTCAAAAACAGTGGCATTTGTAATGTATGCCAGAAGACAAACTGCAAAGATGAGGTGAAAGCGTCAGAAGTTGCTGTTCATGAGCACTTAATACAATGAAAAATACAATAAAAGTTTCTACAACTCACACAACAAAACCAATAAAGGCGCTAATATTTTTTACATATAATTTGTTATAACTCCGAAATGTTTCGATCTATCTTGATCATCTTCAGGGAGTTACTGAAGTCACCCATCCAGTGTGCTTCAGTATGATTTGGCTACCAAAACATAAACTTGACATCCTCATGATACACTATGTACAAACAACCAGGGTATTACCTACATATAACAACTAACCAAACACTTGTAATTATATTTACTATGATTTTATATTCATTCCAGAACCACTGCAAAAACCTATAAAAGTTCAAATGTCATATGTATTGGACAAGTTCTGCACTGCTACACTTGAATTTCATAATATCTACAAACATTTTTATGCACAAATTTTAATGTATTTAATAATCCAGGTATGTTTTTATATGTGCGTTATTGATGTTCAGTCACTCCCTGAAGATGATCAAGATAGATAAAAAAAAGTCAGAATTATGACAAATTATGTTTAAAAAATATAGTTTTAACATTAGTGCATTTATTCATTTTATTGTGTGAATTGTTTATTAAAGCATGGATATGAAGAACTTTATGTTTCTGCAACTGTTCTGAATATTTGGAAAAAAGGGTAGGCTACAAATAGGCATTGAAGTAAACGGTCTCTCCTTATGGCCTGACATTGTTGTGTGCACAGGAAATGCAGTGGACATATATCCCTTACATTTACATTACCATTTTCATTATGATGTTTGGTTTTTAATAAGGAATGCATCAGGAGCACATGCATGTGTTAATAACGTTTTGTATTGTGTTACGTCCAATGGATTATAAACACCATGATACTGCAAGAAATCATATGAAGTTTAGAACTTACTTTAGAATTAACCCACGGCAAGAAAAGTCCCATGCTGAAAATTCCAAGCGAGGTACCATGAGTAATTCCACTCAAGCTCATTGACATCTGCATGAGAAACATAAAGCTTTGGTTACAAAGTGTGCCTCATTGCAGGACTCCTTCACTGTTACTGTGAAGAATGCTCACCTGGAGTACAGAACCAAGCTTCTCAACAACAAACACCAGCCCGACACACACGGCCCCCATCACCACAACCACAGTCTTCATCAGAATGTTAGTCCGTCGTGGAGATGGCTGATGGGTGAACCAAGTTTTGTAGAAATCTTCCAGAACAACAGCTGCCATTGAGTTGAGGCCAGTCGACATGGAACTACGATAAAACAAAACAGGTTTGTATGTTCAACATTTACAAAGAATGACTGACCAAAGGGTTCCAATTAATGTTATAATATATAATCCATAGGAAGCCATTTGGTATTGTACTGCAGTACAGGAGTGTGGTATTCTGGTATCAAAATCTATAACCATCTCCCTCCTACCATTAAACAACTATAATATGATATTTCTAAATTTAAAGCTGCCCTGAAAAGATTTCTCTATACAAACTCTTTTTATACATTGGAGGAGTATTACAGCTGGAAATAGAGATCTTGTTTTCTTACCATTACATCCTGGAAATACCATACACCATTGCACTGCTGCTAAATTATTGTATAACTCAAAACACTTACGCTTATACATACAAGTCACATATGTAGCATGTGTTGTACATAGTTATACTATCAACAATGGTCCCCTAAGGCAAATGAATGAATTGAGTTGTTTGGATGGATAATAAGCAAACTCTAACAGAATACATCACTATTAAATTTTGACATCTATATTGTCCAGAGAAGATTTAAGGGTATCATACCTTTTGTGCATGCAGTCAAACAGATGATATACTGTACTCATATGAGGGCACTGGAACAGGGCCCTTAAGCTTCTGTGTCTTTGTTTCTTATGTTTTTAGAATCTAATTATCTTGTGTTTTTCATTTATTGTGCTTTTAGAATTTACTGTAAGACATACCTTATTATGTAATTACCTTATGCACATATCACACTTGCAATATGACAAACTCTATATCCTACAGGTTGTTTGACCTTGTAAATGGATTGACAGAATGCATAATAAATGAATGAATGAAAAAAAAAGGACTGTGCAAAAGTTTAGGGCCTGCAGTTACTTCCAGATGTTCATATGCAGCATGTAGCAAACAACAAACAATTTTAATTTTTCACCTGAGAGCAGCACTGAACACACCAGCCAGAAAGAGTCCTGGAACACCTGTCATGCCCTTGAGGGTGTCCATCACCAGCAATGGGAGGAGCTGATCCTTTGCTGCTGCTAGCTGTAGGTGCACACCACAAGATCAAAATGTCAGTACTTCGAAGTACATAGAATTTCATTTTTTTTTTAAACTCACGGTTCCGTTCATCGTAATTCAATGTTAATAAAAATCCAACCAGATGCAACAGTATTCAGATATTTATTTACTGCAAAGTCACTCTACATGTTGCAGGGAAGTAGCTTTACCAGTATTATGACCTGTACCGGAGGTTGCGGTTACAGTTTTTATTACTCCTGATGATGGGTGCTGTGACACTCAAAACATGTAGAGTGACTTTGTAGTAAATAAATATCTGTGTACTGTTGCATCTGTTTGGATTTTTATTAACATAGAATTTCATCTGTTGATGGTATGAAATACAAAGTTTACTGTATTCTGTATCTGAAAAGTCTACATTCATGGTCACAACAGTGAATGTTATTACTTTTTCACACAGCACACTCAATATTCCTTTGCAAGGGGCTAATTGTGGCCTTTAGCTCCTAAACTGTGGGTAAAACAAAGTGCTTGGAAAATTGCATGAACATGAGGGACAAAAAATCTTCAGTTTGGAATATTACATTCTTATAGCAAAGATCTTTGTATTGTAATTGAAGGAACAAGAAGACTGAATACATGATGTGAGCATTTGATAATATGGGAGACAGAAGAAAGGCATAAAAAAAGTTTTGTACAGGAATACCTGGAAGTTGCTACTTTTACAAGCAAGAATGAAGACATTAAGATGAAATGTATGGAAATGAGTTGTGAGGATGGAACTCGAATTATGTTCTGTGCTAGAGTTTTGTATTAGTTGTGGTGCAGTTTTGACTTCTGCTACCACAGAATTAGATGGGAGCTAATCGTGGTCAGTGCATTTGCACCATTATACACGTTTCGTTACAATACCAGCAGTACAAGCAAGGAAGTTGCTTGTCCTAATGACCATTAAAATTTAATGGAAGTCTCTTTAGTTGTTAGGGTTTATTGATCAAATGCAGCTCAATTAAATGTTAAGTGTTAAATATCAGCAATTGCATGAGACTGCAAAAATTAATAAATTCAAGACATCCTGTCAGCCGGACATCACATTTCAGGACACATGCATGTTCACTCTCCTGAACAAAAGTAACTGCTTTGGTACTGTCAACTCTTGGTAACAACTTTCCTTCCTTCTTTTATGCCTTCTGTACATTCATAATCCCTGTCTTCTCACACACTCCATTCTTATCCTTTTTGTTTTTCTATCTCACTATTGCTGCTCTCATCCCCCTACTGTTACTCTCCTTTCTGTTAGAACAGTTCAGATTCCTTGATTATCAACAACAATGGTAACTGTGTCACCTGAAGCATTAATATAGGTCAGGATGTCATGACCTGTTATGTATAATATTATGTTGAGTAATTGATGCAGGCTACATAGAAATGTCTCAAGGTGATTCATTGTGTTATGTTGTAAACATTATCACAATAAAACAAGCTGCTACACTCATTTCGCTTCATACAATGACACTGTAAGTGACAATTGACCCCCTAACTCAATTCAACATAATGTGACTAGGCACACAGTTTTAATTACTAATCTGATTGCATTTTCACTACAGTAAAAAAATTACTGAATTTGCATTATAACCTCATGAATTCCACTGTTACAATGTTGTAATTAACAATTATATAATCACATGTAAATTTTCTCTGACCACAGATGTTATACATGCCATATGTGTCTCAGATCTGAGGGCTGCCTTCATGCCTAGTTTATTTGGCAAGGTAAAACCACTTATATTATGTAAAACTACAAACTACAGACATCAATTTTGCATGTACAATGATGTATAAATGTCTTGTGCTTTTAGTTTTTGTAGATGATCTTTATAGCTGACATAATGAAAATCTGTAACAAGTCTGAGATCTGAAACTCACGTGACCATTGATCACAGATGTGAAGTTTTAACTTTATACTTTCTTATAAACAGATGACAGTGATGTACTGAAAGCCAATATGTGTATATGTAGCTGGGTTTTATAACCCTAAAATATAAGATACTGGAGGCTAAAGGGGATGTACTGGCTAAACTAGAATTCTTGCATTTCTGTACACCATATACACACACATATACATATATATATAGTGGGCTGGGTAGCACAGTCGGTATAGCTACTGACTATGGGCTGGACGGTCTGGGATCGAATCCCGGTGGGGACGAGATTTTCCACACCTGTCCAGACCGGCCCTGTGGTCCACCCAGCCCCCCATAAAATGGGTACCGGGTCTTTCCCGGGGGTAAAGTGCGGCTGGGGCGTGCTGTTGACCACTCACCCCCTTCTAGTGCCGTGGTCATGGAAGAGAAGAGCTATACCTCTACCCATCCTTTGGGTCACACCAGGCCTGTAATGGGATCACTTTACCATTACCTTTAAAAAATAAGTTGTTTTTGATATACATGGCAGCTGGTTTTTTGTTTAACCCTTTAAACGCCGAGTTAAATCCAAATTGCGATCTGCTGACATTATTAGGAGCTCACCATATTCTCCACGTTAGCAGGATAAGGGTTAAAAGATATATGGTTAACATGTGGTACCAATAATGAACCATTTAGCTGTGTAACAGTAAAAAATGTCTTAATGATAACAGTGACCCTAAACCATAAAAACAACAATCTGTTACTGTGCCATACCTTTGTTGTGAGAGGGTCACAATCATAGTATGTAGCAAATATCAGCAAGCCACTGTAGCTACATATGAGTACAAAGCCCAATGCACCTACAATGAATAGCCACAGTGCACTGAAAGTAAATGGAACAAAAATGAGGCTTGTATTATGTGATGGTTCAGTTACATCAAATAAAAAACTTTGTAAATTCAGGCCTTTAGAAGTACTAATGCATAAAATATGTAGCTTGGATGGAGAAACTGTAAATGTATACTGAAACGTGATAGTGATAAAGCAGAACTTTGAAGATGGGCAGAGTAAATTCTTCTGAAATATCAGTATCGGCTACCAGGCTATATAGTTTCACAATCCTTAAGATCACAGTAAGCTACATGCCCTTTTAAAACAAGACAGGCAGCATACATGTAACACAACACTGAGGCACACTCATGTAATATAATATTAAACAGTGTACGTCAGCACAATCACTTTATTACTCAAGGTAATTATAAGGCTATATGTTTCAACTATAGATTAGTCATCCTCAGGCCTATTTTGTCAATTGTGTCACAAGATGCTATGCACACTTTGGAATCCCATCGTGGAACACAATGGGATCCCAAAGTGTGCATAGCATCTTGTGACACAATTGACAAAATAGGCTTGAGGATGACTAATCTATAGTCAAAACATGTAGCCTTATAATTACTTTGAGTAATAAAGTGATTGTGCTGACTTACATTATTTAATATCATATTACATTACAAGTACATTGTGATGCTTCTATTCAAACACTCAAGTAACCTATATTGCTGTGGGAAAGACATAAGTATTGCATATCCTGAGGGTGTGTCTGTAGCCTTACTTATCCAGCATGCACCACATCATATTGCCACCTGTGGCCTGTCTAGCTCTACCACATTTCCCATATTATCTCATAAACAGATCAATCATCACAAACAAGTTATTTAATATAAAATGTATGTTTTAATTTTCTCTACAAATTTGTCTCAAACATTTCTCACTTTTAGATGAATTATGTGAGATATTATGATAAATGTAGTGGGTCCTTGTCACCACGGCATGGCGCGTCCTCAGGTTGCGGATAGAGGAAAGGCTTCCGATAAGGAGGGTAGCTGCGAATAAATTGAATAAGAAGTCGCGGACAGCCGACGAGGGGTGGTCCTCCAGCTTGGGGGTTGGGCGAGGTGCTAACAACCCCTCCCTGTAAAAAACTTTGTTAAGAAACACTCACATGCGGGATGCTTGCTCTAGAGACAAAACAATCCTTTTGCCAGACGCTTGTGAGTGCAGTAATGAACCTTCGGGTTCCGTGAAATGCGAGGAATTTCTTGACTAGCTGCAAACCAGATAGCGTCTCAAGAAGGACACTGCACCATGGAGTAAGTAAGTATAAGTAATTATGATAAATGTACACAGGTCTTTGCATAAAGTACCTGTTGTCATTGTCACATTTTTAATAAAACTTGAACCTACCTACATGGCACACTTTTAAAAATCCTCAAATACCATATTTCATGAAAATCTGTCCAGTGGGAGCCAAATTGTTCCATGCAGATGGGCGGATAGACAGACAGATAGACATGGCAAAGCTAAAAGTTGCTTTTCACAATTCTGCAAACATGCCTAAAAACTGGACAGCACTAGATAAGTATCAGAAGTGTTGAGCTTACGTTCTGGCAGCATGCATTGTGGGCAGTGTGAGGTAGCGTTGAATCATGTTCTGATTCACAGCGTTCGTCTGCAGCCAGAAGAATCCACCTCCACACACCACTGTGAGCAGGGAATGACGTATAGTGGGGTCGAGGCTCAGGCTGTTGGTAGCACAATGTCATGCATCTCAATTTATTTACAAGCATTGTTTTAAAACTGAATGCTACAGGTTGCACAAACAGTCAATCAAATATTTAAATAATTTGTGATGTGAGAAACAAACATTTCTATGTTATTCCAAATATGATTCATCAAAACTACTCTTCCTCAGCTTTCTGTTTAAATTTCTTACCGAAGTCTGTCTGCTACACATCTTGAGCCTTTGGTTTTGGTGCAATTTTCTGTTACTCATTGCTGACAGCAGAGGTATTATGCTCTTTATTTCCTTTACTGTAAATGTGTTAAGGTAATTTGTCTCAGTAATTAACCAACTTGATGCACAAAAGTTTTGTTTTACTATAAGTTTATTTCACGTCTCTACATGTTTCAACCATATGTGCTCATTATCAGGAGGTCAAAATTGTATTACACAGCCTCTGGTAGGTGTGATGATATCAGAGGTTGTGTAAAGCAATTTTGACTTCCTGATGATGAGCACATGTGCTCGAAACATGTAGATGCATGAAATAAACTTATTGTAAAACAAAAACTTTGTGCATCAAGTTGGTTAATTACTGAGACAAATATACTGAGATGCACGGTCAGCAAAACGTCAAAATTTGTGTTAAGGTAAGTATATATATCAGTTGGTAAAACATTCAAAGTAAAAAGAACACTTAATATGACACATTTACAGTGAAGATTATAACCAGACTGTAATACCCAAATCTGTAGACGAAAGTTTTGTGAAATTGTGGCTACAATAAGTAAATCTTTCCTATTCATAAGATCTCTTATGCAGAAAGGAATGAGATTCAGACTTGTTTAGTACAAACTTCCAGACCACAACGTCCCTGAATAGTTGTTTTCTTACTATGTCTACTCTAAACACGGTAGTAATACTGGGCATCCATAATGAGTCCAAAAAGTTTTGGTATTTGTAGGATTACAAACACTTCCCATGCTCAGAGCTACTTAGTGTTTTAAGAACACTAAATAACATAAGACAAGAAAGAGAAATTTTAAAAGCTACAGTCTACGCAAGTATCATCTTCTAACAAATAAACAAAGTGCATGCAGCAGAAAACCAGCATCTCAGTCTCAGGCAGACAGAGCTATGTCAGGCCAAACAAAATCTGCCGCACCAGCCAAACCATTTTTTCAGCATACTCTTCCAAAACATGTGTGATGAGCTTCAGTAAACCCATGCAATGTTCCAGAACATATCACCGCTGATTGCTGTAACTTACTTCTTCGCCCTTCTGAGTGTCGGTAGAGCCAAGTACCGCTGCATCTGATACTGATTCATTGCACTACCTTGTAGCCAGTGTACAAACCCTCCGAATACCAACACCCACACAGTGTGGCGAGTTGCAGGATTGAGGTCCCAGCTATCAAAATACCACACAATACAAAGGAAATATCCCATTGTCAGCCAAAACATATGATGATTACAGATTTATTGCACTTCTCACCCAATTAATTTTCAGGTGTTTAAAGTATGATTTGCACTAAACAAAATTGTTTTTCAAATTAATAAGCTATGAAAGTGTCAAAACTGTGGTCTGGTTTGTGTTTATTTGGCTTCAGGACGTCCATTATGTGATGAAATTCATGGTTATTGGCTGACATTTCTTTATATACTGTTATATCATTATGTTTCAGAATCTCGTTTTCCTTGTTTGCAGTGTCGACAATGTCCATTGACTGTATCACCAAAATGCCTCTGCTACAAATACACATCATCTAAGAAAAACTGAATATATAATATTACATTTTTTAAGTCTATTCTACAACAGCTGCACTTACATGGGAGCTTCGATGCGGCCGCTGTTGTAGTTCCGTTCCCAAACTATGCCGAGTCCACCCACGTCAACCGTCCCCTTAATAACAACGAAAACCATGGCACCAAACATGATCACTGTTTGAACAACATCAGTCCAAACAACAGCCTTGAGGCCACCCTGCCAGAAGAGGAACCACTAATGATGCTGACAGATAACATTAGGCTACAAGTCAGAAAGTCTCAAGATTTATTATTCAAGAAATCCATATGAATATGCAGTGACCCAATACAAACTTTATAACCAGTACTCTCTCTATTGAATTCAATATTGGCACCAACTGCTTTTCAAAAGTAATTTCCCTCCTAAAGCAATGAAAGCTGGCACAACTATTCAAATGGGAGAATATAAAAAATCATGAACATCATGGTGCGGATCTTTTTTGAAAAAATTATAATTCTTTGTTTGGGCTAGAGATTACACGCTTATATAGACTGATGTCAGTAACTGCGTCCACAAGAGCTAACAGTGGGAGTTTCTTAAGCAACTCTTCACCATCACATCTTGTTTCTCAAGGGTGAATTTTAATCTAAATGAATGAAAGTACACGACTTATTATCCTAACTGTTCCTTTTGCAACTGATCTTTTGTTACTTTACCATTCTGTTTAGCACTGAGTGGTTTGAATCAAATAATATACAAACTTTAATACACAATTCTCCGTTTTAAATTTTTGTATTATGTTATTAAATTTTAAAATGAAATTAAGGGTAGAAACTGGAAATAAATATAATTAGAAAAGGAAAACGGTGAATATTTTTCAAAATCCAAAATGGAAACAAGAAAATGTTATAGAAATTAATAATAAGTTTGAAATACTGGAAAATTTGGGTGATAAAGATAGTATTGACAATAATATTAATGAAAATAGTGAAGGAAACTTTTCAGCAGCTTGTAGAAAAGGATGAAGGCACAGAAACATTTAAAAATAAATTGTACAATGAGGATTGAAAATTCGCAGTAGAAGAAATGAAGAAAGTAAGAGAGAAGTGGTTCATAAAAGGAAGAAGGGAGAAGGAAGAGCAGGAGTATCACCATAAAAGAAAAGAAGCTCACAAAATAATTAGGAATAAGAAAAAGACATACATGAAAAATGTAATAGAATCAATAGAAGGAAATCAGAAGCATAACACAAGGAAAATGTATCAAACGGTAAACCAATTTAAGAAAGGGTATCAAGATAAATTTAGCTTAATTAGGAAGAGAAAAGGAGAATCGGCAATGAATACAAAGGAGAAAGCAGAAATATCGAAAGAGTATTTTGACAAATTACTGAACACAGAAGAACCAAGGGAATTAATTAAAAAAGGAACTAAAGAACTAGCGAAATCTAAGTTGAAGTAGAAGAACTCACTATAGAAGACGTAAAAAAGGTAATAAGAAATTTGAAAAATAACAAGGTGGCTGGAACTGATAGAATACATCCAAAATTAATAAAATATGGAAGATATAAACTACTGAATAGATTGTATGAAATAGTAAGAAAAATTTGGGAGGAGGAAAGGATACCTGAAGAATGGAAAAAAACAATAATATTTCCCATACACAAAAGAGGTGACAGAGATAGGTGTGAGAATTACAGGGGAATAGCACTGGGAAATGCAGCTTACAAAATTTTGTCAAATGTAATATTGGGAAAAATTAAACCATATATTGAAAAAGTTATGAGGGACTATCAGAATGGATTTAAAGATGGAAGATCTGTAATTGATAACATATTTGCCTTGAAAATAATAAACAAGAAACTTTGGGAGTATAATCAGAGTGTACATTATTTATTCATTGATTTTCAAAAGGCATATGACTCTATACATAGAAATACACTATGGAAATGTATGAAAGAATTTAAAATTCCTACTAAACTAATAAATATGTGTAAAATATATGTACAGGAGACAAGAAGTGTGGTTAGAATTGACGGAACATTGTCATCATTTTTTGAGAATAAAACAGGCCTCAAAAAGGGGGACCCTTTATCAAAAATATGATTTAATTTGACATTACAAAAAGTGATACAAAGCATAAAAATGGTTCCTAGTGGTATAAAGATTGGTAAAGAAGAGTTGAATGTATTAGCATATGCAGATGACATTGTATTAATTGGGAAAAATGAAATAGAAATAAGAAAACTTTTTGTAGAAATGGAAAACTTTGCCATAAATTTCGGACTACAGATAGACCAAGAAATAACAAAGTATGTGATAGTGGAAAGGAAAAACATTTTAAAGAAAAATAAAATAGGACATTTGAAAATAAAAATATTACAAATTTGAAAGAGTGGAAAATTTTAAATATTTAGGAGCTATAATGAAGATAACAATAAACAAAGAGACTTGCAAGAAAGAATAAAATATGCTAACAAAACATATTTTATGTTACAAACATTTTTTAAAACTAAAAACATGTCAAAGAAACTAAAATTAAGACTAAAGAACACAATAATAGACAAAACATTAACATATGCATCAGAAACTGGGACACTAACAAAGAAAGATAGAAAGCAATTGAAAATTTTTGAAAGGAAAGTGTGTAGAAGAATTTCAGGCCCAGTATATGACAATGAAAAAGATGAGTGAAGGGTATTAACACTTATCCTGCTATCGTGGAGAATATGGTGAGATCCTAATATTGCCAGCAAATGGCAGATGGGATTTAACTCGGCTTTTAAAGTGTTAACCGATAAAGAAATTGATGCAAGAGCTAAAACCTACTATAACAGAGACAATAAGGTTAAGTAGATTATGTCGGTTTGGGCATGTACAGAGAATGGAAGGAAGTACAATTCCCAAAAGGGTATTGTATGTGAATTTGGGAACAACAAGATTGAGAGGTAGACCAAGAAATAAATGGCAGGGCGAGGTGAGAGAGGATGTACGAACAGTTGGTGGAGAAGGTTGGCAGGCAAAATTACATAACAGAGAGGAATGGAGGAAGCTCCTGAGAACAGCAAGTAATCATCGCATTCTGCACATGCCAAAGGAATGAATGAATGTTTTGTTTATTTGAATTTGCATTGTTGTTTATATGAGAGTTTTTAAATTCAAAGTAATCACTGATAAACTTAGAACTATGTTTGTCTGTTAAAGTCAATTTTTATCTATTTGCTGATTCATTACTACATGCATACTTGATTTATATGTATATTGACTTATGCTGTATCCAATAGGCTTTTTGACATCTCATTGATTTATATAGTGTATTAAAAATAAAGAAATTAATTTTACCTGCCATCCATGTCTATCTTATGTGGCCACTTCAGGCCTATTCACCATACTTTCCCATGTGATACTCAGCACCCACATGTTTCGTACATTAGACATCTGCACAGGCAGAAATTTTAGAATTTCTCTCGCTACAGTCCGTTGAAGTTTACCGTCAATTGTTCTGTCCAAACTCCAAACATCTCCGAACTCGAACACAATTTTCGTTACCAAGTTCTCATCTCACCAAGATCAACTCATTGCCAAGTTTAACCTCCATTCATTTACTGCATAGGTTCATGCAAAAACAGAATTGTGCCAGTACTTTCCCTTCTATTGACCATCCTACTCCATTAACATTACTTTGCATTGGTGATGGGCACACAAATTTCCTAGCAGAACCCTCATAAATATGCATACATTTCTCGAGTTCCTTATTTTGATTTTCGACACACAAACTGCATCATTGAATACACCAATATCTACATGACACACTAAGGCTTAAGATTTACTTTTGTACACTTCAATTCTGTGCCTCTAAATGTAAGAACACAATACTGGCTAAGAAACATGAGGGGTCTAGATGGGCTATTGTGATTTGTATGTAGCAACGTAGGCCACAGACTTCAACTAATCTTATTATCAGTTTCTGCTAGGTATATGCTAGTTCAGAAAATGTGATTTCATTTATGTGTGATCACCTAATTAGACACATTTCAGAAAAAGCATTAGTACTATAGATCCACAAAGAGAGAGGAGGGGGGAGTAGAATCACACTGTAAGTTGAATCGCATTTTCCCAAAAGAACATTGTTATATGTAACTTGTTTTATTTCATTTAGCAAGGTGTTAAGAAGACAGTGACATGATGGGTGTCCATGTAAACTCTCATTAATATATGATGTTGCATAGAATTATCAGTGGAAACCGATGTTACTATTTATGTGGAACACTAATGAAATCAAGAGCATTATATAGAAGTTTAAAACTAAAAATATATAAAACTTTAATAAGACCTGCAGTAACATACGGATGTGAGGCCTGGACATTAACGAATCGAAATGAACAACAATTAAGAATATTTGATTGGAAAAAATTAAGGAAAATTTTTTGTCCAGTACAAGACGAAAATGGAATTTGGAGAATCAGAAAGAACCATGAACTGAATGAACTCATAGGAAGTGCAGACATAGTAAGATTTATAAAAAGCAAAAGAATGGCCTGGCTAGGACACGTGATGCGGATGGATGGAGGGAGAATGCCTAGAAGAATATTAGAATGGGAGCCAATAGGTAGGAGAATCAGAGGAAGACCAAGGAAAAGGTGGATTGAAGATGTTGAAGAAGATATCGAGACGATGGGAATAAGAGGGTGGAGAAAACTGAGTAAGGGAAAGGAGGGAATGGAAGAAAATCACTGAGAAGGCTAAAACCCATAGTGGGTTGTAACACTAACAAAAGAAGAAGAAGATATGATGTTGCATCTGTTTTTTTGGAGTTGGTACTTGTCATATACATTTTAGTCTAAATCAGCTTTCAGCGAAAGGTTTATCTATGGCCACCCCAGACGTGAGAGCACCCCAGGCAGTATAGTAATTTGGTGCACCAGGCATGCTAATCATTCTGTGCTCCTTAAAACCGAGATACTGAATAAACATTTTCGGCCCAGGACAGGGCTGAAAAGCACTTTTGAGGTCTCATGCCCAAATTGCAGATCATTTGTGGATAAATTCTTTCACTTGTGGAAACCTGAGTTTACTGGCACCATATTCACTATTATTCCAGGGACGTCATACTGCTCTTCATAGGTTGGTGACCTGGGAAGCTGCCAGGCTTGTCCATCCCTTGGACTGACACTGATTGTTCCTTTTGTGATTTCACCCCATGAAAATAGTTTCAGGAATGCAACTGCCAACATGAATTGATGAGTACCAGGACATCCCAACCTCCCTTCTCCCACTCTGTCTCTCTGGCAAAGTTCAGGGAATCCCAGTAGATATGCACATTCATTCTCATGGTCTATTTATAACACATGAAAGCAGCATCCCCATCTCTCTATGCCAATTGCTTATTTTCTATATATTGATCATAACCTGAAGAAACGTAGCTTTCTATTTGTTTAAAAGGAATGGCCCAAGAAAACCAAAATATTCTGTGTTGACTTTGACTATTATGATTTAACCAGGTCTGAATCCAAATATTATCTTAGCTACCAGGCCTGATCCCACCCACAGAGTTCAATGTTACATGTTATATTCCCCTCTCTGCACTTATTTTCCCAAATATTATTAGGGAAAAAGCAGAAATTACAAAGTTGTTCTTAAATCCAAACATCTTCACCCCTTGGAAATGTTCAAAGATAAAGATAAATACATAGTCCCAAGCAGTAGGCACTCATGAGACTCTTCTGTGGTTTGGGTCTTCACCATGGGGTTAAAAACTTCTCACCATAAAAAATTAACATGTTGAACATTGTCTCTGACTTAAACAGTTTTCATCAACAGAAAACAGCAGATGAATGTACAACATCTCCCATATCATTAGCTATCCATGAATAATTCTTACAGCAATGACAGGTCACAAAGCAATGTGACATTCTAGTGGAAACTAAGTCCACTAAGTTGTTACTGGCAGGTATAAATAAAATGAAAACTAAACATATTTTCTTACTAAGTTGCAGTGACACTCACCACACAGGTGTAAAAGATGCAGACAATGCAGACGACAGGCGTAATTATGTGCACGTTGATTCCAGTTACTAGAAAAGGACGAAAAATCTGCTTGAGGTTGAAGGCAATGGGAAGTGACAATAAATGCAGCTTAAATACACCAGCAATATTACTGACCTTGGTTGAATGCTAGTGCAGGAACATATATTACAATTGGCAGCCATGTTATCTGAAACAGTGTAATAATCATTAAGTGATAAAATGAAAGGTATTTTCAAAGCTTCATATATTTCAATACACTGGATGATGACTCACTACTGCAATTAACAATTACACCAACCAACAGGTAAACACTAAAAAACAGTCACTTGAAGACGTTCATAGCATTATTATGTATATACATGTGTCCTCCCACCCTCACTAAGTAATTTTTGAGCCAAATGAGAGTTTTGTTTTAAACTGGAGGTCATTCCGCCAAACTACTTCCTGTGCAAAGCAAAACAACAACTCTCTAGCTGTCTGAACTCTAAATTTAGCATCAGGTTTAATGTTGACTGCTACTGTACCAGGAGAGTTCATCATGCAGAATTGGTATGAGCTTATATCATAAACATGCCAACAAATTCTGTGTTAAATATTTTTTAGATATCAGGAACACAAAGAATGGTAATAATGTAAATTTGTGAGGTTATGTATAACAAAATAAAAGAAGTCTGTACTGTCAAACAGTGGAAATTGTGCATAAAAATAAATTATTGACTATAGTTCCTGATAGAGTTTGTGTGCAAAGTAAAATATTTGAAGTAAAATTCGTATTTTAAGTTTCGCTTAAGTACACAATACCCAGGCTTTGAAGGGTATTTAAATTAGTGAAAGGATAATAAGGCTTAAGATGGACACCTTTGTTCCATGAACATGTCTGTTAATAGGACAAGATGGCAAAATGAAACAAAACTGATGTAATTTATAATGTAATAACTTGGAGGGCTATTTTAGCACAGTATTTGAGTGACATTCAATAAAGAAAGGAGTCTAGTCTCAAAGGCACCCCCTTAGTAATGCAGCTCTAACATTCCTATAAGGTTAGAAAACCAGGAAGTTGCTTCTGAGACACATGTGCTCTGACAGAGACAATTCACAAAATATTTTGTGTTTTTCATACAAATATTGTTACAGAACATTCATGCATAAGTCATAAATATGTTCTTTGTAATTTTGTGCTTCTTGCTGGTTTGATCTCAGCTTACTGCTTATGGTAAAGCTAATTAGACAGCATTTTCAAATGTCATGTTTCTTCATTTTTGTTAAATATGTATGCAGAATGTTAAAAAAAAACTGTATTTTATAATCTTCCAGACTGTAATAATGATCAGCTTTGTCAATGGACACCAATATTTTGGAGAATCATGTTGTCAAACTTCTCACTTAAACCATGAAGTTCTTACCCAGTGGATTAATTTATGTTGTTCTTATCTTATGTGGATTGCAGAAGTATAAGAGTTTTATCATTCGTAATCCTTATACATTTTAATTAATGTTGATATTACAACTGTCTATTATATTGTATTGTATTTTGTTTACACATTGTGAGTTTTTAGAGTCTTGATATGGATTGTTAACTAAGTTTGACATATCCAGTGTCAGACATGTGACAATGTGGGTTGCATAAATGGAAATGAATTGAAGATTTTTGCCTTTAACCACTGGACACTTTAACAATGGTAGACTGCAAGGAGACACAGGCCAGAAGACCATTATCTGAACACAGCACCATGAAAATCTCAAACTTATAAAAGCTGTAGTTTTTAATGAGCTTTATACTTTATGTTACACCCTGCAAACTGTATAAAATTAAGCAGCTTTTGAGGGAAAAAAATTAAAAATCTAACCTGAGCTTCAAGTAAAACACATACTGTACTGAATTGTTATTAATTATAATTAAATTATTTCAACATGTTTTTGGGTAAAAATCCACATTATAAAATTTGTCAGAGTTTCAGAGACAAAATGTTTATTGTGACAGGTAGACAGACATGGCCTCTCCATTAGGTATCCATTTTATACACTTCGTGTTAAAGAAAACATAAATTATTTCACTCTTTCTGTTCATTTCCTTTGCAAAATACAAAAAGAATGAGCAGAGATACATACAAGTGCAAGAGAAAACAGGAATGATCCAAACAGACGAACATGTTTGTTGAATCTCCTCTCCAAATACTGTAACACAAAATGAATAGACCATTATAGTTGTGGACCACATGTCTAACTGGACAACAGTAAAGCATGTGGTGACCCATAGTGCATTGTATATTGACATATGACACAACATCCTGAACTATTTACATTTATGAAATATTTTGCTTATTATTCACCATACACCACAGACGGCATACTCAATGACACAGTGAGTCGCTCTGTATGGTTAACAGATATGGAAAGGCCAGTGGTAGGTCATCCTTGCATGAATATGCTATATGAATTCAGAAGGACAGCTTTACTGCACTTCATAATGTAGAAACTCGTGTGGAGTTGCTGGTCTCCCATCGAGCACCTCTCCAGGTGGTGGATAGGGGAAGGCTCACCAGATATGGTAAGTACTGGGGAAATAAAATACCCAGGGTGGACCAAAACCAGCACCACTGCCTTGTGGAGAAAGGGGACCTTCAAAGACTGGGGGGAAGAAATCCTGAGAGAAAATCAGCCTGCTCAGAGACTTAGATGGCAGCCCCATGACTGAGATCGGGTGCTGTAAGCTAATAACCTGCACACCTTAAATACCGTTATTAAAGAAACTGAACTGAAGAGTAAAGGGCCTGATATAGGAGGTGAGCTCTTTGGCATGAAATGGAAAATGAGAATAGGGTTTTGGAATGAAAGGACATGGAGAGAGTATGGCAAATTAAAGATCCCTGGGAATTGAGAAGAAGGATTAATTGTCAAGATCCTGAAGAAAGAAAATGGAATTGGTTTGGACACACATTACATAATGAAACAGGAGCAATAAAGAAAACTGCATTAGATTGGAATCCTCAGGGATATAGAAGGAGAAGTAGGCTGAAGAGAATGTGACAAAGGACAATAGAGGATGAGATAAGAAGCACAAGAAGATCATGGAAAGAGGTCAAGGGGATAGCTGGAGACCACAATGGCTGGAAGCTCTTCATGGATGCCCTATGCTCCCCGAGGAGTAAAATGATTTGATGATGATGTAAAAACAATATATTACTTTGTTGTTTACAAAGACATTAGAAGGTCATTTGAATAAAGGTTGACCAACTAGATGACACTTGCTTTATTATATATTGCTCAACATGTTTCAGACGTTAATACGTCCATCTTCAGGAGCTAGCGAGTACTTGTTGTGTTGTGTAGGCTG
>Ga0123354_10003566_pt1 | contig 21554 bp, 18 predicted proteins | sample TergutLab28metaG_2_FD_97872 | JGI IMG/M metagenome (GOLD analysis project Ga0123354, IMG submission 97872) | Labiotermes labralis P4 segment gut microbial communities from Petit-Saut dam, French Guiana - Lab288 P4 | ecosystem: Host-associated > Arthropoda: Insects > Digestive system > Gut ... | reverse complement strand
CGTTAAAATGAAATGTTTTAACACACATTAAATAGGGAAAAGGGAAGGGGCCTAAAAATAATTTCGCAATTCTGAACATTTCGTTATACTGGCGTTCGTTACAGCGACATTTTACTGTATATAAAAAATGTGACTCTTGAATAACCCATAAGGATACCATCAAAGATTTGGAGTACTAACTGATACTAAACTACATTTTCACTGACATACAGTGCACATTTTTCTTACTCTTTAAAAATGCTGGGCTTAATTCATACTATAACCTTTTCCTTCTCTTCTTTCAATTACTTGCTGATGTTGCATTCAATACTAGTTAGATCTGAACTACAGGATGTTTCAATTGTATGGAATTCTTGCACCAGTACTTAGTTTTGCAACTGTTGTTATATGTTTTGTTCTTTTTTCTGTGAGTTTTGTTTTTGTGTATTTGTGTTGTATTTGTGTAGCTGTGCTGGCTTGTAACTGGCACATACACTGTTGAGCCAGCACATTAATGAACAACTACTGAATTGAAATGTCATCATCATCATCATCATCTCCTCACGTACCAACACCATGAACTTTTGCCCGCTCGGTGAGGAAGTCTGGATCATGGATTCGCTGTGCCCCTGACATGATCTCCTCCCCCCTCATGAAAATGTCGTATGAATTAGACCTTTTCTGAAAACAAAATCATGTCACATTTTGTATTAAAATTACATCACACAAAACATGCTGCACCTTCAGGCATGAGAATTTTTTCCATAAATAAATATTAATATATATTTAACATAGTAAACTTTTAGCATCTATCAATACAGAGTATCAACAACCCAAAATAATTACAGGGGAGTTTTCATTGGCTGTTTCCCCTTGTCTGAATGAAAATACATACAAGATTTGGAGGGTGACCAACTCTGTCTCCAGGCAGGAGGAACAGGCACTTTAGTCTATGAGGGCTGAAATATATTTCTCATCATTTATTTCATTAGCCCTGGAAATACATTTCCTTTCTTTTTATCTCTATAGCATAAACATTTATAGGAAGCATGAGATGAAAGGAAAAACAAATCAAGCTGTAAGGTAAATGCTGTATGTCAAAATTATATGTGACAAAAAAGATTTCTTAAGCAGCTGTTAACAAAAAGGCTTGGTCTGGAATGCAAACATGGAATCAAATGCTGTAACTGAACTGTAACTACACCTTGCCATTACACCACAACCTATACTACTGTCAGCAGTTCTCTAAAGCAGAGGTCATCAGCTGCTCAAACAAAATTTCAACACAGCAACTACAAGGATGACTACCATGGAAAATGAAATAACACATAGAAACAATCAGTGTGAGACAAGGTGTAATAGGCAGGAGGACAGTAACTACATATCTATCTGACAAAGAGACAGTGTGGATTCCAGTGGTACTGAATAGATACAAGTTATAAGTATTAATGCCATAGGAAAGATGTGCACCTTGGAGGGTAATGGTTAGTACAACTACTGTCTAGTGTTATCAAGTCTTGAAGAAAGCTTGAACTTACATTGTCCTTAGGGTCTGGCATTGTGTAGAATGGTCGTATTGCCAATGGGTACTTATCCAAGATATAGAAGTCAGTGTCATACTGGAAGAAAAAGTGACAGGTTGAGAATATATTCAGTGTTCAATTAAAATTAACATTGAAGTTTTAAATGTAATCACCAATAATTATTCATTCACTTTCTACCCCTCATCTTCAGAACAATTATAATTTAACTGCATAGATTCAACTTGTTTATGCTTGCCTGCCTCTGCTTCCTGTATATTACTACTAAAATCAAGAACTATTTTAGATGAAGATTCCCTGGAACACAAAGCCATGTCTATTGAATCTTAAAACATTTGAGACATTGAAGTCTTCGTGATAATAAGATAATTTATTGGTGGTGGTGGTGGTGGCAGTGGCAGTGGTGGTGGTGGTAGTAGTAGCAGTGAGGAAGAGAAGAAGGTAGACAAGGACATATTTTATCTTGACCAACTTCTCTGCCAGAATATGAAAATCTTACTTTAGCTTTGACAAGTCGTCCTAACAGTTTCTCATCTGGTGTACTAAGGTCATCCTCATCTCCGATGTTTACACCTGCCTCTCGTAGCAATGCCACTGCAGTTGAGAACTCCAGCCGAAGTGGAGGATCAAGAAACTTGAAGGGTTCCACGGGAAATTGCTGTGCTACACTAGCAATCTCATCAGAATACCTGCATTAATCCAAAAATCATGTTATTATACTGTATGACTCAAGTTACACCTTATGCAACTAAGCATAATCAACAATGTCATGTCACATTATATAATGTGTCATCACTAGGCTTATGAAATTCAGTCTGATTTTGGAATCTAAATGTCTTTCACAATAAAAACACAGACTACTATGAAGCCAATCTTACAACAAATGACTCAAGGAATCAGGGCTACAACTGTGAATTCAGGAACATGTGTGCACCTACAGTATTTTGGGAAATTGATGTCTATGGTCAAATGACCTGTGCCCACAAACATGCACATAAAGAACACCCCTAGATGTTCATTATATATATATAAAATACATATTTATTGCTGTATTTTTAAGACACACTGCATGACTTGTTTCATTTTCCACAAAATGCTGTTTATTTCTTGATTTTATCTTCCTCTGTTCAAATGAAATGTTTTTTATAAACCATGGCCTAAAATTTAAACACCAACCTAGGCATTCAAATGTTAATAAATGCCAGGAAAAATTTGTCCATTGACAAAATTTCAGCCAATGCACAATTTTCACAGCAAACACAAAGTTAAATCCAATATGTCCACAAACTCCACCATGCAATTCCTCAATGAAGACTGAGATTAAAGTGTGCTTTCTTAAAGTTGTGACTGATGCATAAATTTAAAAGAAAACAAGACTGAAATTGTATGTGATGTGCTCCCCACAACTGCGTTGTCTATATAAATATCATGCATTCCGTCTGTGTACATAAAGGTCCTCACTGAGAAACACTGTTTAATCCGAATGAGACAAATGCAGATAACAAATCCCAGCATGTTGAGAATGTTGTATGACTTATTCAGCAAAAAACCCTGTTATATGCTACATAGCATGAGTCTACACCATCAGCTTGTTAATGCAATGAATGCACAGCTGTGCCAAGTCCAAAAAGATCTGGCATTATTTAAAGACTGAGATTTAATGCTAAAGAGCTCATCTGTAGAGCTGATGAGTGATGCTACACTTTCTTCAGAGTTCACTAAATGCACAGCATTTACATGCAACATGTTACAGGTTGCAACAGTAGTAAATATACATATATATATATATATGGTGTGTGTGTGTGTGTGTGTGTGTGTGTGCATGCATGTGTATACATGACTAATTTACATGAAAAGAGACATGTCTGATCTAGTGATATCAAGTAACCAGACAGTACTTTTCATTACATACCATGTTCACAAATCCGCACATAAATCATATAACATATATTTGAATTAGGGAATTTAAAAAAAATGGACTCCGAGATGAAGTCAACAGGAATTTATGTGTTTTCTTATTTCATGTTTCACAATATATGACCATGACATAATTGAGTGTGAACCTTATTTATATTTTTGACTTGATGAAAAATTTGTTTAAAATATTTTATATGCCCCTTGCCTCATTATCTACCATCTTTAACAGACTACATTAATTGCGATCTATATATGCTGAGTGAATTACTCCTACCTGCTACACATTCCTTTGAACATCTGTGTGAATGTGTCACCGATAGTTTCAAGGACCTCATGGTAATGGTACTTGAAAGCCATCTCTAAATCCAGTCCCACAAACTCAGTTAAGTGACGGTGGGTGTTACTATCTTCTGCTCGAAACACTGCAACATCAACAATGTTAATCAATAATATTCCTTCAGCATCACAAAGACTCCTGTATGATTATCTCATGCCACAGTGGATCTAAAGAAAAACAAGAAAAGCACAAAAAGAAGATACACATATTCTGTAAAGAGCAGAACATTCAATTGAAAGGCATTTCTTACTATCAGTCATACTGAATCAACAAACTGAATGAACATATTCTTATAATAAAACCAATGAGATGCACTAATTTCTCAAATTTGTTTTTGGAATAAAACTCTACATGTTTCAGACAGTCTGTCCATCATCATTAGTCTAGCACAGTACACACAGCAGTAAGCATAACCTGTATGACATATACCTACTGCTATGTGTACAGTGCTAGAATCCTGATGATACACAGAGAAACTGTCCAAAACATGCAGAGTTTTATTCCAAAAATAAATTTGAGAAATTAGTGCATCTCATCAGTTTTATTATATCACAATGCATGGTCCTCTGAATGTCAAATGGATGAACATACTTTGCTGCTAAAACTGTCATGAATTTATCATATTAAACAGTCCTTTTTACACTGTATGCTAACAAAGCAAGTCAGCAAATGTACACATAGCATAACAATTCTGGAATGTTTGCTGCCCTTGGTTTAATTATTTGGAAGCCCATAAACCTTACGAACAAAATGTAATGGGCATAACATGTGCTTCATTTTTCACTATTTCTGCTCAAAATGATTCTTGTTCTAACACATACTTAGCAAGTTATGCTGGAGGCGTACACAGAAACCAATAGGTCTTTGTCATGTAAAGCACCCACTTGAAACCACAGAATTATAAAAAGGCCACACTCAGAACAGCACTGCACTTTGAGGTGCAGAAGGCATAAGGGGACATGCAATGTGATGTGATGTTGGTAGAGAGGGTGACAGTGAAGAGAAGGATTGGAAAGAAGGATAAGGGGGAGGGGGAAGGAGGTGGAGAAAGACATTTCCCTCTCAGTTTCAAGTACTGTTATCCAAGATTTTAATATCTGATTTAGAAAAAACATTTTATTACAGACTTGATCTCAAATGATAGTTACCAGCTCCAATGGTGAACACCTTATCAAAGTCAGCTGCTATTGCCATCTGTTTGTACAACTGCGGACTTTGGGCAAGATATGCAGAGCCCTTGAAGTACGATACTGTGAACACATTGGCCCCACCTTCACTTGCTGCTGAAATAATCTTTGGGGTGTGAATCTCCACAAAACCCTGTGGCACATTAATCAAATCATCACTTACTCAAATCTCACGACAGACTCAATGCAGCAGAGCATATCACTGGTAGTGAGGGGGGAAAAGAGAAATATGAAGTGTGGTTTGACAAATTACATCAGTGTTGCTAGTGCAGAGACAATTTTTTGCATGCATTTTGCTTTTTAAAAGTGAGTTCAAGCTGGATTCCAAACTTGCTAGTCAAATACAAACCACCTTCACATACTTGCAGAAATGTAATAAGTTTCATTAACTCTTTCTCGAAAGAAGGTGGAACAGCACAGTCAGCATAGTGACTACGCTATGAACTGGACTGATGAATCACAGTTCAATTCCTGATAGGCAATAAGATTGTTCTCTTCCCAAAAGCAACAAGACCAGTTCTGGGCCTACCCAGCCTCCTACTCAATGGATACCAGGATAAAGTAACTAGGATAATGGATTTATGCAACTCTATCTAGTGAAAATGTTAAGAATGAGTGACAACATGCCTGCACTCCCCCATGTGCTTTCATGGCATGCACAGAGACAAAGTTACTTTGACTGTTTAGTCCTCAAACATACAACACTACATTGCATCTAAAATGTAATTACTGCTGCAGTCAAGTGGACAGCACTTATGCTTCACACTTGGAAGGTCAAAGTTTCACATTTCAGCTGAGAGACTAGTATCATAACTGACTTTATGGTTCCTCAATCCCACCAGGTAAATGCTACAACAGCTCCTCTTTAGGTCATAAGCACTTGCATATAATTTTTAATTTTTTATTCATAGATCATCCTCTAGTTTTTTGCCGTATGGAGGTACTGATATTATCAAATAATCCAAGACTATATGAATAAATAAACAGAAATGTATACCATAGGCTGAACAAACTGGCTGAAACAGTAATGCTTCACGTTCAGTTACAGCTATTCCAAAGAAAACCTTGTGGATTCAGGTTGCCCCAGACATTCCTGCTCCTCAGGCAAACAGTCAGATATTACCTCCAATCATTCCATGACCAAACTGATTCCAAATTCATTACTTACTGAACATACTACCACAGAACACTCTACTAGTTACCTAACAGCACTGTCAAATAAATAAACTAATACAATGATTAATTAATTAAAACATTTACTTATACATCACCTACTACTGCATCTGTGTAATCCCAAACACTGGCAACAAAAGCTATAATTTAACACCAACAAATAGTATACAAACATTTTTTAGGGGTATAAACACAATTCTTACCATACTTTAAGATAACCCCACTTCCTGTGGCAAATTTTAATAAAACATTCTACTGCCTCATCAGACAGTCTTCTGACACATGTTTACTGGATAAGAAACAGTGAGAGCACAGTACTGACAGAATAAAACAGAATAATTGACAGCACATGCAATGAGCAGGTATGAGGGGAACAATGGTAATGAGTATGAAGCACATGTTGGGAGACAAAACAGCATACCTTGTCAGTGAGAATGTCCCGGAACAACCTGCAGACACCGGCCTCAAGGCGGAAGATTGCCTGGTTGGCTGGAGTTCTCAGATCCAATACACGGTTGTCCAGTCGTGTATCCTGGTTGACACGGACGTTCAAACCCTCTGGATCCTGCAGCAATGAAATATAGTGAACAAGGGAATTATCTCCATGTTTACTGTGAAGATGGAAAGCTACACACTGCAGTTACCAGGCAAAGTTATATGCAACATCAATAACCAAACTAAAGCTGTTGCATTGTGTACAAGAATGACCTGCTACCTAACAATAACAAACTCAGACTTTGGAACCGATGTGCAGCATGGCTAATTTTAATACTGTACGCGAAGACAGATATTCTGCACGTGAAGACTGAAAGTATTCAAATATCAGTTATTTCATCTTCAGTTTGCACAGGCTCAATAAGCATCTACTTAAAGAAAACGTACCTACATACCTTCAAGAAATGTCACATTTATTTCACTGGTTCTTGCCTGTGAAACTCATAAACCAGCACAATGATGTGAAATAGCAACTGCCAGCAGTACCTCATTGAACTTAAATTCACATCAATTCTCCTTACAACATGTGCTTCTGACATGTTTACTAACTAAATACAGCAGAGCCCTTCTTCAGAAACAAGCACTTTGTACAACATCTCAATATTATGTTTCATTCTTGAGGCCATTCCTGGACTGTACCCTTAACCAGATAAGCCTTAAAAATCTTACTTCCATTAACCCTTAGAGTCTGTGTCCTACACATAGGACAGCATCTAAAGGCATTTCACACCTCGCCTGGCTTGTGCATCCTATGCAAAGGACAGCCAGAACCCCTGTCAAATATTTTCTCTCGGCGCCATGAAAACACAAATAGGAATGAAGTATATCTTTACTCATTCTTTAATAACATAATAAATATAATTTTGGCCAGCTTTATGCTCCAGCCAATTTACTCCCAGGAAAGAAACCAATGAATAATTCTGTATGAGTTTGGATGAAGTTCTTTACTTCTCAATGGTCAGTATATTCTGGCATGTGTTCTACTGCCAGCTTAAGTGCTGAGTGTGTTGGCAAAATCTGACAGGTTTTCTAAGTATCCATTCCGGTGATAAACAGTGGAATGCAATTCATCAGGATGTTGCTTCCATTTCAAAGACAGGGTTTTACTCATATATAGAAGGGACCAAAAGCCATTTCTCATCTGTAAGGCATTGGTCAGGTCTATCCCTCAGACCGAATTGTTACGTGTTTTCTTTTAAAAAGATGACACATGTACGCGCATCTGTACAAGCACGTGGGTGGCCCTTTCTAACGTTTGCGTAAATACAGGAAATATGAAAAATGTATTTTATTATAAAATACCTGAATACGCTCATTGTCCACAGTAGGTATAGTTAATTTTGACTCACTGTATGTAAGTGGTGTGGGAAGCTGATGAAAAACTGTTTATAATGAGCTTGTAGTGTTCAGGCTAACTGAAGGAAGGCTCAAGTTACTAGTAATCTGTGTTCTTTTCTGGGTATTGGTCTGTGTACATACATCACCCTGCAACACAGCTGGAAGGTTGAAGGTACAATGTCTAACAAAAACTAACTTCATTCCGATACAAAAACAAAGGAAAATGCTTTTTTATCATTTTTATATGTTATTTGTCTCAAATTTCTTGACCAGAAATCTCTCCTTCAATTATTTCTTAATTGTGAGACTTGTGCCTTCACCTTCCTTTTCATTCCAAAAAAAGACAATATTTTATTGCCACACTGATGGGTTAGCACTGTCTTGCACTGAAGTCTGCTTCTTTACCGAGAAAAAGGACAGATGTATAGCTTGACAAAGAAAGAGAGTTATTGCACATAAAACTGCATAGGAATACATCGTTTGTGACCTCCCTAAGCAAAATCAGGGCCTCAAGCCGAAATATCAGTAGAACAAACCGAAATGATTGCATCTTCTACAAATTTATTTTACATATTTAGGAACTGACACTAATTACTGAATTTTCTAAGACACACAGAAATATCTCTTATTTCCCACAAAATGCCACTTTTTTCATTATTTAGCAATGATTTGGTTCATGAAATATTAACAGTTTTAGTAAACCATGCACAAAAATTTAAATGGCCCACGAAAATTGGGTCGTACGTGAAGGCGGACTGTTGCCATTTAAATCCCAAAACCAAAGGGTTAAGATAAATCCTAATATTTTCATTTCACTATAAGCCTGGATTTCTCAAGTAGGTTAATCCCTTCACATTTTCTGATCAATTTATTGTGGGCATTCCTCCACACAAGATGCTAAGTGAATCTCAAACTTCTTGATTTAATTACCTAAATGAAATGCAAGAATGTAAATCACGAAGCTACCTATAATGCAATTTTCTTGAACTAAAATATCTGTTACACTGCTTATGTTCTTAGGCCCATCTGTGTTTGCACAGCACTTGTATCTTACTAAAAACATATTTATAATTAACTCACAAGTAGCATGTAACATTACTGTTGTAGCAGAGTAGGTTATGGTTTAATTCTCTTCCATAGTCCCTGAAATAATGTAGTAAAAACATTGACTAATATAAACTATATCCATTATCTGTCTTTACTTTTCTGTTTAACACTTAGCACAACTTAGAATGCAATCAAATCTCACATATTTTATCAACATTCCCCAATAATATTGAAGACCTAACATTCACTTGTATCAAGAACTGTAAAGAGGTTAAGTTTTTAAGAATCATATCACAAAACTACACTCAATTCCTCCATTGGGCCTGCATTAATCTTCCATTGACCGTGTCTGTTAATATTCATTTGTTTAGACAACTTCAACATGATTTTATATTTAAATACCACAAAGGCTTGTCACACCCAACCAGTGTTCATTTACAATTAGATTAGGTTTTCTACATGCCAAGTTTTTAAATCTCTGTCTCTTAAAATGGCTTCACCTCATCTTCCTTGATAGGACGAGCTGCGTCTTCAATGAGCAGAGGCAACTGACCCTTGGCAGGAGACACAGTGAACAGCTGCGTCACATGAAGCTCAACATTCTTTTGACTACAGCTTTCAATTTTTGAGTCCACTTTATGAACTACCGCTTCTATATCCACAACGGACTCCTTGGTGATACTGTAAGTATTCATATCATTCAACACACAGGACTAAGGCACGAACTCTTCCACTCCCCAGAGTGGCTTGAGTGAATATTTATTTCATCAAAGGACTGACACCAGTGTTATACTTCATCAACTCAAGTTAATCTATGTAATTAAAACTAGCTTCTGTAACATCCATTTCAATTAAGTCTTCCAATGTGTGTCTTTGTTTTCCAACAGCTTCCTCCCAAAATTATCACGCTTGTAGCTTTCAGTATCCAAAATTGAACTTAGTTCAGGATAAAATAAATCACTAAATGTTACCATAAATTATTTTTAATATTACAATATAAATGCATGATGTTTTGTTGGGTTTCTGGGCAGGTAAAGTTACTATTTGTGTCCCAATGCCAATGTGGTTTACAGTTTTGGGTTGTGAGCAAAACAGCCTAACAATCCCTATTCTGGGCCATTCTCCTTCAGACTATATTTTCCTACACCTGAATCACCAATACAAAGATAACACAGAAATCATATCTATGATTTTTGAAGACATATTTCTCAACAGCTCCATTTCCAAAATTATAAAATGTAATCTGACATTCTCTACAAGGAGAGATGTAACAACCTGAAGCACTAATATGGTGTTAATATCTTTTAATATCTAGAGTAGGTGTACAGGTAATTCACAGCAAACTAAAGAAAAATGTCACTATATTAATTACAGAAATGACTCATAAGCATCTAATGAGAACAGGAATATGATACTCAGGAATGTAATTCCACTCAACTGTCTTCAAATGTGAACAAGTGGCTAAAGTTACTCATGTTACAAAAATATTCAATCAGTACAACTACTTCTACCGTTAGTGTAGCCTTACAATTATTCATGGAGGATATTGAAAAGACAAAAATATGACAGCCAAATCTCAATGCAAACTGACAGGCATGGGAACACAAGATTTCTAGAAAATTAGGAGCCACCTCATAATTCTAGTCACCATTAGGCTGACAGGAAGCAACTTCTACACAAATATTATGTGCCACAGTACAAAACTGAGTTTCCCAGTATTTTTGTACTTCTGTTAATAGGTACAGCTCATGACAATACAAATGCAAAAATATCTGTCATCATTAAGCTATGCAATGCACCTACATACTTGGACGCAAACTTGACCATCAGCTTGCTCACCACATCACTGACAGCAACGAGGCACTGCACTGTGTATTGCTGCTGGCGGAGCACAATGAAACACTGCTTACCTGTGGGGAAACAATGCCAAAATCTAAGCACATGATTACATAGACAGTTCTGATTAGTAACTGAAGAGACACTAGCCAATATTCCATGACAAACTAAAAACTACTACAAAACAACTTTACATGCAGGCCTGGGTTTTGATTGATGGGCCAGTACAGGCAGTTGCCTCAGCTGTATACTCTGTGAAAGAACAACCAAGCACATAAAATTTTCCAAGCCTGAAACCAGAAGTGATGTAATGTGTACAACAGACATTATAATTCCAATCATTCAGAACTCACTTATATTCATTCAGATGTGGCTCTTCTCTACCTGCTTTTAAATACAATTATTAATGCCAGATATCTCTTAAGCAAAGAAATCAATATGTCTGCCTAAGTTGGAGAAAAATGTGGATTAATGTTAAAGACTTTTCCAAGATATGTCCATGGCAAAACACAGATGATCATTACAGTTCACTTGGAAATCCATATTCACTGGTAGGAAAATATGCTGACTAGAATTGACACAACAATCAAATATGTGTATGATGATCCATGTGTGGTGTCCAAATGGCCTTACTCTTCCTACATTTTATTCACACAGGTAGACTATCATTTAACCTGTCCAGGTATATTATTCAACCACAAGTTTCAAATATTACTGACACAGCACTGTCATTGCTACAACTGCAAGGAAAGCAGATAGTTGTTATTTTTATTAAATTGTGGTCAATGGCATTCTGATCTTAAAGTTTGTGTGTTCAAATGTGCCTGTAGACAAAGGATTTTATTTGCAAAAAACAAGATTATGAAGAGAGTTTTTTCATAATGTATACCACTTGCTTTCAATGACTATGAATTAGCACAACTTCTTTTGGAAGGTCTGTGTTCAGTACTTGACATCTTGAACACAATGTTCAGAATCCCTTAGCCTGACCACAGATACATTCATCTCAACAAATACTCAATGAGATTGATGGTATGCTTTCAGAAACAAGGATGGCTTATTGTTTCAGGTAATCTGCTTGGTGCACAATGCGGACAAGAAGATGAACAGCTTTACAAGTCATCCTTAAAGTGACAACATTCGAGCCCAGAATTCAATAATAACAAACTATTTCATTCGAGCCCAGAATTCAATCATAACAAACTATTTACCAGCAAGTGACTTTACCAAATAGGCTAACACATCTTAATTAATAGAATGGAAGATGGGTAAAGTATGTCACCAAGCCACAGAATAGGAAAGCACCTTTAGCTCTACTGGTGTGAAGCCGACCACGCACCCATACTGTTGTCTCTGACAGACTCAGGTCCAGCTGTTTGACATGAACAAATGCTCGCCTGATGACTTCTGCACTCTGTATCATAGGAAGAAGTCCATACTTTCCTGCAGAGTAGTCATCACTAATGCCTGCATCATGCTGCTGACTGGCCTGTGTACACAAAAATTACGTCTCTGCTCTGTTTTTATAATGGTTTATGGGAGAAAAATGTTACGTTATTAATGAACTCATATAAAATTTTTGAAAACACTTTGTGCTTACTACATCCACACATTAAGCAATATAACTTAATTTTATGTTACTCATACTGTATATATTCTTACACTCACTATATCAACCAATGAATGCACTCAATAAAAATATACTGTATTTTATGGAATGCAGTCATTTGTATTTATTATATTTTATTGAGTGCATTCATTGGTTGATATAGTCGATACAAACTAAATTTAACCAAATTAAGTGAAGCATAGCAAGACATAAAAGAAATGTCACTACATGATACTTGTTGCTAAAACAGAAATACTCCTTTTCCTATGCAACTACAAACATATGTCAGCAAACACCTTTAACAAGGTGACAAATTGTACCAACACATAATGATTAGGCAACTGGTCACTCATACAAGACACAGCACATAGGGTGGAGGGAAGAACAAAAATTAGGAAACATAAGGGATTAATCTGACAGTAGTGATTATATAATCGACAAAGACGTATTTTAAAAAGTAATGTGATCATTAACCAAAACTTTGTTATATGAAATATATGCACAATATGCTACATTTAGAATTATATCTCAAAAACCAGGTATGATTTATTTCCACACAGTATCATTATTATGATTTATATGCTAAGATACAAACATACATTGGGTGTGTCTCTTCCTTCCTTCTTGGCAGCTTTAGCAGCACCTTTTGCCTCCTTCCTTAGAGATTTCTTAGATTTTGTGTGAGCTCTAACACAGAGGGCAAAAATGTTTCAATCAGTATACTTTTATAATACACCAACAACATTGATAAAATTTTGTCACAACAAAACTCACCCTGCTGAAGCTAACTCCTCTGCTGTATTATCAACCACCATAGTTATAATTAACCCGCCCTTCTTTTATCTGAAAGTAGAGAAGTTGTAAAAAGCAGTGATGTATAAAAACAAAAAGCAGAGACTTGACAGAATTCACCCCATTGTGTACTGTAAATTCAAAACAACATTAAATGGTCAGTCTCACACAACTGTGTTTTTTAATTAAAAAACTATATATTTCAGTCTAGAGATCAACCAACAATGGGCCAGAATACATAATCATTAAAACCACATAAAAATGCAGTATGTGTTTGTGCTTTTACAAAATAATTTTATTTTACAATAAAAACTGAAAAAAGTTTGTAAAATTTGTGTGTGGTTAAAAGAAGCTATATGGTACACATAAGGTTATGATAATATATTTGAATTCCTTAAAAACAGATGAAGGGGATAAGAACTGTGCTATTTTGTGCTAATATATAGCAAGTAGTGGTAATTCCTTACTGACAATTCAGGACAAACCTATCGGTACCATCTTCAGCGTCAAGGATCCATGGTCCCATCTTCAAGGGACAAGGATGCAAGACTGACCCCTGAAGAAGGGACCAATAGGTTGTCACGAAACATCAGAAAGGAATTACCACTACTTGATGTGTAATAACCTTGAAGAGCACAGTTCTCGTATACTTCACAGTGGAAGTATGAAATCACGCAGATGAAGGAGACTGTGTTATATTGTATAAATACATTAAAACAGAAGGAATATATGCACTGGTTGCCAGTGCAGTCAGGTTGGTATTTCACATATATCACAACAAGTTTCTGAAGTAGATAAAGCAGTGTTGAATTTTTTTAATGCATCTTATTACTTGTATGTTTCAGTTTTTCAGTTTTCTTTCAATGTTCATTGCCCAAAGAAGTACAGTCATGAAATTCTTAGTAATATTTAGATGGAAGGTTTTCTACCATTGTGTTTTATGATCTTGACATGTATGCTTGTTTACATTGCACCAGACAACATAAAAGTCTCAGGCTTTGTGCTGGAAAAACCACAAACACTATTCCAGTACATTCTTTCAGATCATCTTTTCAGCGTGGGGACTATTACTGTACAATTCATACTTTAACAAGCTCTACAAGTAAAATAACACGGGTTAAGACCTCATAAATGAGGCCACAATTCCCTGCTAATTATTGTCACTAAAATCACTCTGTAACACACAGAATAGTTTCTAGTAGATACTGTTACATTTCCTTGCTGAAAAAATACACACGATGGAGACACAAGTATTCATGGATAGAATATTGTGTTGCTGGGTGAGTTTACAGCCAGAGACACAGCTTCACATCCCAGAAAATGTAAATCCTCAGTAATACTACTGTGAGAACCTCTTGAATACTGTTAATTGTAAGCAACTGGGCATCATGGTCTCATAAGCCATTATCCATGGGAGACACGGAACATAACTCTTGTACTATCCACAAAAATATTATCCCAATATTGACATACAGGGGCCAAATAGAAATATGAAAAATCACAGTGAAGACAGCTCTCTCCAGGTCACAACCTCCCAAGAAGCTAGCGAGCACAAATTATTGAGACAAGCACATGGAACAGGAACAGCTAATATTCCTGTGATACATGACATGTTTACAACTGTTCATTCACCAGCATTTCAAAACACTCAAATTTTCTTAACAGAAGCAACACTGTCATGTAGTCAGATTATGTACACCGATATCTTTGTTGCTGAGTTAATGGCAGAAATAACAGAAACTATAATCAGTGTGGAACAGTAAACAAAGTGTCAGTTGCGAACACAGATTTAATTTCTGTCAAATATGAAAACTGAATGCTTAATCTGGGTAGATCACTCTTCTTTTATACCTTCACTACATGGCAATTATGACTTTAGTTTGTTAACAAAATGCAACCTTAAAGCCTAACTTATACATGTTAATAAAAATGACTTGCAATTCCATCACCAAAATTCACACCACAACTTTATGCATACTGGCATATATCACCCTTCTTTTTCTAACTGCAATAAAACCACAAAGCCTAATATTTAGGAGTGATGATAACCATGCCCTCACCTCACAACCCAACATAAAACAGTATGATTGTTCCTCTGCACACCACAAAGGCATATGTAAGAGAAGATGCACAGCTCCATCTAAGCCTCAGCAAAAGACACATGTGGGTTTCATGACAAGGACACTTTACTCCTGGGTAAATAACACCTGCCGCACAATGAACACGATGAGCCACAGATGAGGTCTGCACGTTTTGGAAAAAAGAAAAATCTTTTGCCCACGCCGGAAATCAAACCATGATTCCTTGTTTGTCCAGTCCGCTAACCAGTCAATCTATGCTTTTCCAGCTCCTCTCAATGCCTAACCTTGGCAATCATGAAGTGTTTGTCACTAATATGAATACACAAAGCCATAGCCCCTAGAATTAGTGTATCCTTTTGTGTGTTGGAAACTTGACTTAGGTGTCTGTGAGGATACGCTGTCGACCCTGAAACAATATCGTGTAATTCTGTTAGACGCAAAGCACAAGCATATATTACACTGTCATCGTGTCATAAATGTTGCTTCTGTTAGCGAAACATGAGCATTTTGATATGTTAGGCGGCAAAGAACTACACATGGCCAAATCCGCAATACGAAGACGTACGCCCTCTGCGTTCACGTCTGTAAATTCTGCTAGCCCATGTAATAGACTGGAATATTAGATACCAATATTTTAACTTACAAACGTAAACTCCTCATTCCTTCAAACATATTTACACAAAATTAAACTCGGTGAAATATATTAGTTGTTGTAAGCACGTGGTTAGCCACATGCAAACACTGAACTTGAGTATATATGAAACAACTGAAACAAAACCACGTAACTCTTCATCATACATTTCGAACATAGCACCTAATTCACTATGCGTTTCACAAAGATATGAGTACATGCTACACACAAACGCACCTAGTTACGAATACCTTACTTCCAGGTTATCCTAACCACAGTTCATAAATCCTAACCACTGATCGCACAGGGCATTCTTCATACATTAGGGTGGGTTCATGCGTACACAGAATATATAATCTGTGGATGGTACCACACAGCATGGAAACGTGCCAAAGAGCATGAATATATGTGGCATTCATCATTCCAAGGTCAAAGAGTTATGATTTGTGTTTGTTGGGAAATGCACCCATATGTGCCCATATACAGAGACATTTGTATATCAGCAACGCTTCCGCTAATTATAGATGCCCGTAAATATCCGTACCTCCGGACTTTCGGCTCCCTGCACCAATATGCAATATACTCTGATTCATACCTCTGTCCAATCGATTATCTATCCACGACTAGCACAGTCCTGTTTTCATCGAATCGTACGACCACCTAGCGAACCAGTTGCTAAGAATTGGAATACTCCAGAATTTCGTCGGTGTTTCTGCGAGCACAAATACTATGTCTCTTACATCTGTGCACGAAGATTACTCCTGTTCCCAATGTTGTAGTCGAATGAGGTAGTCTCTGTGGTCAAAATTCCGTGCGTTTTTGCGTGGCAAAGGGAAATGGCGGCGTTCGATGAGGACTTGTGTGATAATATTTAGTCTGGTAGTATTAATTTGTATATTTGTTCTGTCATCAGGCGGAAAGTTAAAATATTCGTAAGTGAAACACGTTCAGATATTTGTATTTGCTGTGTTTCTAATGCGCTCGAGGGAATGCGGTATTTTTGCTTTTTTTATGTACAGAGTCATTGATACATATATTTTAAGAAGAGAAGAATTTCAGTTTTACTGCCAAAGTTAATTATTTAGTACTGATCACTCCATACTTTTAGGTTTTTTTTTCACTTTTTGCCTTCTTTGAAACCAGATCGGCACTGCCCCACCCATCTTCCCTTTCACTGAATTGGCCACTGTCGTCTGAGGTAAAACGACCGTGGTGTAAATCTCAGCATTTATTTCCACCTAACTGCTGAGTTTGAGTGATTGTTGCTATACCACAATCCACTCCCACGTTTGCCATTTTCGAATATAGAAAACAACTATTCTTTAAGTTGCTGTGAATTTTGACTTCATATCTCGAGAAGCAGGGGTTGAGTGGATCAGAAGTCACTATATTCAGTTTTCACTGGCGTTCGTATTGTAACATGGAAATATCAAACAGACCATGAAAGTAGTTATTGAAAATGAATGTGATGTTTAAAGTGATACATAAAGGAAATGAAAAGTGACAGACTGGACACTGAGTTCACTCTTGAACTCTTGGGGATTAATTCAGTTTATGAACACCACATATTGATCATAGATATTTGATGGGCAAGGCATGTAACAAGCACCAAGACATGAATCATAATGTAGGAAGGGATGGGACTGATGTGGAAGTTTAGGTGCAGACAGGAAGATAATTTTACTTTTAGTCTTCATGAAGTAAGGATTGGATTCATTGAATGACCCATTAATGGGCCTTGTGAACATTGTGGTTAATTGAATCATATCCAAAGGTATGGAATTTTGAGACTAGCTGAGGAACTGTTTACTTTAGTGAGCTGCATAAATTACTCATTAGCTCTGCCAACCAGTAATCTATGGTGAAAAACATAGGAAGGTATGAAATAAACCTTCAAAGACTGAGACTGTGTAGAGTATTTGCATCTCTTTTATCATGAACCCACTTGTTATACTACATGTGTAATGTAAAGAAAAATTATTAAATTTTGTGTAATGTAACCTGTTGAGAAATTTGGATTTGTTAAAAACCAAGCCAAAGTGTGAAAGAAAATATTTTGTGTTGCAGAGTTATAATAAAATTAGAAATGGTGGCACAAAAGAATTTAATTTTAATTGTTGTGTTGATTGTTTGTAGTTTCATCTATAAGGAGACAGTGAGGTGGCTGTGATGTTGGTGTGTGGTACATCATTCAGTGTGTGTGCAGTGTTGCCATGTCCTATACTGAACTGGAGCATGGCTACCAGGGCCTCCGCAAAGCACGTCCAGCCTTCTATATTGGTGTTGATGGAAATGGCTGCCCAACTGTGAGGGCAGTCAAGAACAGAGTAAGGAAATAAATGTGCACATTATATGATTTACCATTTGTCCATAATTACTCATGTAGAAAGAGCTTCTTTCATGTAAGGTGTTAACACCAGAGACCAAAATAATGTCAGGAAGTAATACCTTTGTTATACACTTTTAAAGTTATATTTATCATGAGCTGTTATTTTCCCATGGCTGGAAAGTAGTTAGGTTTCTTGCTTGGTGTTTAATCTTTTTATTTACTTTGTGTTGTAGGGTGTACATAAAGTATGTCCATGTAAGTTACTTGTGAGAAATGTTTTAGGAATGTGTATGGTGTAATGTACTTCATACGTCGTTACTGTTATATGCAGAAGTTTGGTTTGCTGCTACTGACATTGTATGCAAGTAAGATACATTATGTTTGTAAACACCAGGAGCCTGAGACTTGTGGTTCAGTATCAGTCAAACTTTCCAAGTTTCTGTCATAATTCTGCCTTTGGTGTTTGATAGAACCACAGCTTCCCTGGAGGTATGCAGTTTCTAAGAGGAAATAGGAAGCATCATAATGAAACATGTGTGATCTTAGGCTCCTGCCACTGTGTAAATGACATCTACATTGTTCTGGGATTTTACACAGCATATATTGGTACTTTGTTGCTTACATTTTGGGAAAAGCTATAGATCCCATCTTCAAGGGTCAAGCTATGCAGGAAGAGTACCAGGAACACTTAGGTTGATCCATCAAGACCAGAGTAAAGGAGCACTACCAGCACATCCAGTTCATGCAGCCAGACAAATTGGTGGTGGTGGAACATGTATTCAACCATTATCACCTTGTAAAACTCCAAGACACACAAATTCTCTGCACCAAATATGGTTACATGGATGAATTTATCAGGGAGGCATTTGAGTTGGAGCTGCACCCAACAGTATCAACAGGGAGGGTGGCCTGACTTTAGGTGGGTCATGGAAACCTGTCATTTGCATCCATAGATGAAGACAGTCCCTTAGGAGTGGTGACTACCTCACGGTCCTTTTGAGGACAACGCTCTGTTTGTCCCTCTCCCTTGCTGTAATGTTGCTTTCACTTTCCAGTGCCACTTTTTTTGGAACCCTCGGCTGCCCTGTGTACTCTCCTCCACCTTCCATGAATCCGTTGGTTATCCCTCTATTTTCTCCAGTTTTTCTCTTTCTTCTTCTTTTTTTCCCCATCTTCCTTTCTTCTTTTTTTCTTTTTGCCCCTCTTTCCTGTGCTTGGCAGTGACTTCATTTTCCAAGGCTGTTTTACCACAGAGCACCCCTAGGCAACTCAGCTTTGTTTCTTCCTTCCACCTCCTCTTTGCTCCAGTAACCCTGTTGCTAGAATCATGTTCTCTAAGAAACAATCACTGCCCACACCATTCCCAACATAAATATATACCTAAGTGTTCCAGCATTCGTCTTGGACTGCTTCACCTTTGCAGATGGGACTCATCGGATGTCCCAAAATGTTGGTAACAAACTGCCAATCTGTGCTGTATAAAATCTCAGAATAGTGCAGTTCACACGTGGAATTCCAATAGAAGTTGTAAGTTACATAATAACTTAAAATGGCATCCAGTCAGTATAGACTACAATAGAATAGAACAGAATACATTAGGGCAGGCATTGTAGTGACCTTTGCACCTCAACCAATTCCAGTCATCTGTGCAACCCTTTGCTTAAGCATTCAGCAGCCCTTGCTGATGAAGATGTCAGCGGTCATCTGGGCTCAAGAAGTGATGACCCATGTCCCTAAATCTTAATACCACCAGTACCTCACAGTCACAAAGAACATGTAAGGCCATTTCAAGTGCCCATTTGCATCTATCATTTATTACACCCAGGATTGTTTACCAGCCCCAGTTTAAGTAGATGTGCTCTTAACCCTTATCCTGCTAATGTGGAGAATATGGTGAGCTCCTAATAATGCCAGCAAATGCAGATGAGATTTAATTCAGCGTTTAAAGGGTTAAATGATAGTGCCCTGTTTGCAGTGTAATCATTATTGTTTGCTAGTTTCTGCTGAAGTTGAATAATTACCCAGTTCTTTTAGCAGAGGATCTAAGAAACTCCTTAACTAGCCTTTGTTCACAGAGAGACTGCTGCAGCCAGTATAACTGTCAGTAACGCAACAGATATTTTATGTGAGAATATCTTTTAATGAGATCATAAAATTTCATTATTTCAGTATGGTTTTTTAGTCCAATTGGAGGATGGGTGTTTCTGCTTCTTTTATTAGAGTGAAATTTAAAAAAAAATATGTATATAAATTACTTTTACTGCTGTTTCAGAGAAGAAACATCAGTAAATTGCAGCTTTGCATGCAACAGCAAACTGAAAATAGCACTGTGTGGTAGTGATCCTAATTGAAATGGGGGCATATAGTTTAACTTGGGCATACCACAGTAATTATGTATGAAAATTATTTATTTTGCTATTGCTATGAAGGCTGTTTGCTTGTAATATTCAGACTTAATTTTTGCTTAATGACCTCATGTTAATCATCAGCAGTGGTAAGGTTTTTTTCTCTGTCTCATCACATCCAGACTGGTGGTCTCACCCAGTCTTTTTAAGTAGATATTTGGCAGGCTGTTTCTTTAGGAGCCTAGGCATGAAGCTGAACTCACTGATGCATGTAATGATGAAATATTCAGAGTGTGTATTGAGTGCAAGCATAAGATAACCTGAAAGTCTCAAATCTACATATGGTACAAGGACATTTTGTTCAATTTGGACAGTAGAACCCATTACTTCTTTTGGTTCACCTCATGTTGGTGGATCAGCAGTCTCATCTTGTTTATTGCAGCTGTGAAATGTCCTGTAAGTTCACCTTGCTATGTGTTTAGTAGTTCCTGTTTCTTTCTGCTAGTAGTTGTAACTCTCCTGCTGGCACAATGGCTGAATTCCCTTGGCATCAAGTACCAGACGTTTACATTGTTGATGTGGACAACATTGCTGAGCCGTATTGGCAGATGATGGTACTGGCAACATTGCTTTTGTTGTGTGGTGTTGAGAGAGCATGAGTGTCCCATATCTGCATGATTGGATTCAGCTTTATAATATGATATAATATATTTATTTACTGCAATTGGGTTGTTACCCGGTGGCAGCGGTTATTTTACATGTAAACGAAACATGAAATTGGTTACTACTAGATTTAAGTCGGGAGGGCTACATGAGGAGCATGTAGTGGCAACTTGGAATCTTGGGAACCATCTCAGCATTTGCTTATAGACACAGGGAAACCAAGAAAAACCTGTGTCGAGATGGCCGGTCGCAGG
>Ga0123354_10003565_pt1 | contig 21555 bp, 18 predicted proteins | sample TergutLab28metaG_2_FD_97872 | JGI IMG/M metagenome (GOLD analysis project Ga0123354, IMG submission 97872) | Labiotermes labralis P4 segment gut microbial communities from Petit-Saut dam, French Guiana - Lab288 P4 | ecosystem: Host-associated > Arthropoda: Insects > Digestive system > Gut ... | reverse complement strand
GGAAATTTTGTCAAAAAAGAAAAACACTCCCACCCAAACATCCCCAGGGGCGGAAAAAAAACAACAATTCTCCCAAAAACCCCACTTTTCTGGTTTTCCCTCCCCCCCCCCCCCCAACACACACACACACACACACACACACAAAATATTCATTCACATTGGCAGGATACTGGCATAACACATTCAATTCTGAGCTGTGATAACAATATCACTTAAAGCGACCTGCTATGAGGTAGACAACTGAGGTATGATCCCAGTAAACAAGTAGGTTTCTATCTTGAACTCTGAAGCCCACCCAACCTCCTACCAAATACTCAGCTGGCATTCCTTTCCCAGTGGAAAGGCTGCCAGATCATGTAGCTGACCAACGACCTCCACACAATGCTAAGGAAGGAACAGACCTGCACTTCATTAGATGTGTAACAAACAGGCCACATTCAGAAATATACAAATAATAACGGAAATCATGTTTGCTCTATTAGCAATATTGTCATAAATAATTTTCTTGAAATAATTACTAGCAGTATATTTATAGACAATATAGGAGTTCACATAACCTAATCATTTGTCACAATTAATAAGCCTCTTTCTGCATAGAAGAAGAGCACCATTTCAAGACACATTCTGTAAACAGTGAAAAAATGGACACTTCCAATAAGAAGTGTAAAGAATACAAGAAATCATTAAATTTAAGATCATTTAAGAGAACACATACTAGGAAATTTATAAAGGGATCTAAGCATGTCCTGATACTGGGCTCCCAACAGGAGTTTGATATCCACCACACCTCTCTATGACAGTCACATTTTACAAGGGAGGGATGATGTTACTATAGGGGTAACCAAAATCAAATTTGGTTACAATGAGCATCACAAGACTGGACAGTCTGGCTCAACACAGCCATTACAAAACATCCACAAACAAAAACCCTACATGTCTGATATGGTACAAGTGAAGAAGTAATACATACACGTACAGCATGTAAATATATAAACATATAAAACATTACAGATAACTCCCCAATCACTTCCCTTTTTACTGCAATAATTTAGAATTGTGGCCTCTTTCACAAATTTCCACAGCATCCTAAGCTTGCAAGCTGGTTTAGACACTGCAGGAACTGTGCCTTCAATGCATACTATGCTGTCTGTGTCACTTCTTGGTTTAGCATAGTTTCTATTATATAACTCTCTAAAGGAATTTCAGAAGTTAAAGCAGGTATGAAACCAGTGGTTCCCATCCTTTTTAAGGGAATGGACATTCCTGTTTCAATGAAGGCAACAGTTGCCAATGTCTTGTACATCCAGCCCCTCCTCTATGCAAAATTACAGGGTAGCTGTAAAAGGACAACAGTGAGTGGTGTTGGTGGTGGTGGTGGTGGTGGCATGGGGGGAGGGGGTAGACAATAACAAACCTTCATGTAGAAATTTGTGCTTTAAATGAGGAGATCTTTGTTCAACAACACTGTGGTCAGAAGCCTCCCCATTGGAGAAAAAAAGTAACCAATCAAATAAGGATATCAAGGGACCTTAAGCCCCACCATATGTCAAAAGGGGCTAACTGCCATGGATGAGACAAAACTGAGAGAATAAAGTTTGCTCAATATATCCACAAAATATGCTGGCTGTATACATGAACTACTTGTTCACACTTAACTCTGAAATACCATTTGCTCACCACATCCATTTTCATTATACTCAAGTTTGACTCCCTTATGGGATTTAATACCATGTAATGTGGTAGATACATACCAGTATTTTTTAAAAACTGCTACCTCCAGCATCTACTACTAAGAAGGCAGCAGCAGATTCCTCCAAAACACTGACTGCCAGAATAGGTGGCATTACGGCCCAGAAGGCAGTCAAAAACATCTGACAAAAGTAACTAAGGACCATTCAGTTACAACATAAAGTTCCTAACCTGCATTCTGTAGACACAGAGGAAGATGGAATATACACAGATTTTCAAGGGGTCAGAACAGTCCACTGGATGTGGTCACTGATAAGAACCCCTCTTACACAAGCTGTGTGCCAATTATTGAACAGATATATAAACAAATTGAAAAGAGTTAAAAAAAATAGGATAAGTACCGAAAATTAAGAACATCTATAACCATGCAGTGTGAAACAGTATGAACAGTACTCACCATATGAAAACACTTGCTTCATAGCATCACTTCGTAACATTCCCAACATGGGTAGCATTGTACCTAGGGTTGCTTTAACAAATGGAACTATACCAAACATATTGGCTGAAGCTAGAGCTCCCATGGTATGCAGAATTGTATAATGAGGAACTACACCTGGCTGAAATTGCTTCAGAAGGCCTCCCATCACCTAATGACAAAAAAGTATCCTATCAATACCACCTTCAGTTCATGGCATAGGAAATCTGTGTCACAATGTCTGCATGCAGCATGGAACCCAAGGGTTACACCAGCAGTAGTTCAGCTACTGTAAGGCTTCCCATGCCAGACAGGTGAAAGAGGAGGTGCCTGACACACAGGATACCCTGTGGGTTTGGATACAGCAAAATGGCAATCCCATTACCAGACTTACCTAGTAACTTGTAACAACTTCTGGTAAAATTATTCATGACTGATAAGCTCCAGGAACAAATTATCTTTCAAATGACATAATATTTACAGTTTGAATAGATATCATATAACATTACTAAACCATTTTAACTTGCATTACACTTAAATAAAACATTCTCGAACTATCAAAACTGACTTAAAATTTAAATACAGCAAAAATTCCATTAATCTGACTCGTACAGAACCAGTTTGCCAGATTATCAAATATTGCAGATAAGCAGATGGTACCTTCACCAAACTAAGTCCTTACAGGCAGGTCCTATAATTGGGCTGTAAAAACTAATCAAAGGAGTATTCCATATGGATATTGTGTTCATCTGTTGATTCAGGGTCATCAGGATCCCCTTCCATGTTTTCTGGAGTCTTCATAGCCGCAGAAGTTTATGGAGTAGGGGATCAGGTGTCAAGGAGGTCATGGAGGTCTTTTTGAACATGATCCTAAAATCTGTCTCTTTCATTGACAAAGGTCTTTTCCAGTAAAAATTCTTGGATTTGCTCTTCTCAATTCCTAGACTATCAGGATTTCTGGATTACATGACATCAGATTAAAGGAATTTTCCTGTATGTAAATATGCACCTCTTCAACAGAAATAAAAATTAATGAATGCCAACAGTGAGCCATCTTACATGCCAACTTGTAGTGCTGCAAAGCTATTCACATCTTGTACCCTAGAATTATTTTCCTTTGCATTTCACTACATAAGAACTATATCAAATAATATTCCAAAAATTTATAGTAATTAAATAAATCTATATTACGTGTTCCAAACAAGACTATTTTACAATAAGCAAACTGTTTCTGGGAAAATGTACTTGTATTTGAACTTCCCATAAACTATGGTTTATATTTGGCCAATAACATGCATATATAGGATTCAAAATGTACTTAATCTGATGAAAGGATGTGAAATAAGTCACAAAAACACTAAATCACTAGAACTATTATACCACAAAAAAATTATATATATTTTGCATGAAGTATTCTAATGTTATGCTAAAACCATTACATCCAGGTGACAGTATGATCATGAAGCATTTTTCAACATACGAAATTCATCAACAGAAAAAAGTATACGTAAGCATCTTCTTAATGCTACTGTAAATTGGGCCTTTTCACGTGTGTGCGTGCGTGTGCGCGCGCATGCATGTGTGTGTGTGTGTGTGTGTGTGTCTGTCTGTCTACATGGCAAACTCTTGAATATTCTGATGCCAGCACAGTACAAACTTCTCTCCAAATACAGAAGGTTAGCAACTGGTCTATGAAGATGGTATTTAATCCTTACACAAAGGCTTTGTATGGCTGAATTTTTTTGGAAGTTACAGGGGTTAGTTTGAAGAAATTTGGAGGTGCAGGCACAAATGTTGCTCCAACAACGTTTTTCTCTAATGATGAAAAATTTTAGTGACCAAAGATCTGATGCTACCTGCATATGAATTATCATTTTTTGTTCAGGAACTTTAATTAATCCTTACAGAAAATTGCTCCATTCTATGTTCCTTCACTCTGTGCTGTAATATTTGGGAACTCAACCCCCATGTTAAACATGGCCACAGTCAGATCCTTTCAAATCATTTACAATACTCAAAACATTTTCTGATACCACAAATACCACAAATACATGCAGTTGGAAAAGTAGCATGAAAGTAATCAAGAATGAAATTCCATGGTACTCTTGATCACTGCATTCAATAACATTGGCAAATGATAAAATACACACACCTCATTACAGTAAGCTTGTCCGAGAGCCACAAGAATGCCTGATGCAGGTATCTGTTGGGCTGGTTGATAGTCTGTAGACTGTACCATTTCTTCTACACTGAACTCTATCAACTGAAGCACCACATCACCATCAATGTCTGGCAAGTGTTCTTTACATATCTGTTCCATTGTTTGCAGCAACATAACCAAATGTGATTCTGTAAGCTATAGAGAACAACCTGCAATATACTCCTCAGCTTTACTAAATAACAAGTAGCAGTTTTATGCCATATATCACATATCAGCACACTCAAAACAAAAGGATCCAAAAGGCAAAACAAGAGCAGGTGCCAAACACGTACTTGTATTTACATCACCATGCAAGCAAATGTACAGATTCAAAACTGAAATTTCACACGGATTTGGTAAAGGTAGAGTTTGCCCTATAACAGGCCATGAAGGCTGTGAGGGGATGTAGTGGTATAGCACTAATTGGGGGTGGGTGAATAACACACTGCCCCAACCCCTTTAACCCCCAGCAAAGAGATCTGGTACCCGCTATACAGCAGGCTGGGTAGGTCTCAGGACTGGTCTGGACCCCAGACCATCCAGCCCGTAGTGAGTTGCTATAATGACTATGCTGTCACCACCCCAACCACCACCACCCTCCCTGCAAACAGTTTGGTAAGCAGACAAATAAGTACAATAATTTGATTACTTACAGTCCAGTTTTGAAATTACTACCCAGGTTTGTTTACAGGGGTGACAAAATTAAATAAAATATGGCTCCCTTGTGACCTGCTTCTACTTTAGCTGTTCTCAAAATGTTACAACATACTATCACTAATGAAAGACATTCATATTACACTAATCCAGTTAAAACAAATATCTGACCACACATTCACGCACATTTTACATTTTTCCAAAAAATTCAAATACAGTGATAGTTTAACTGGTTCAGATTAGTTTAACATAGCTTCATTTACAGTATACAGTGATTTTCCAAAAATATGGTATCCCTGTCACCATGAACTTCATTCTGTCTTCAGTGTACACATTACTTGTGGGTAGCATATTAACCGCATCACACCTTCACCTACTCACCAGTAACATGTAAGCATCTGTCCCACCATACCACCAAGGCCCATATCCCAGGATAAAAGAAATTGTCATCATGCACCTGCAGCCAGAAGGTGACAGCTTCCTTCATGATGGCATCTGCAGTAAACTACCTGCCAGCCAGGTACTTTCTGAGGTCTCCAAAAATATGGAAGTTGCTGGGCCCCACAATGACATCTGGAACTGGACTGGTTATGGTGCTGTAGCTGGGAGGTGAGGGGCCACCCTCCCCACAGTACCAATTTTACGTCCAGTGACTTCCATTTCCACCAATTTCTTGTATGCTGTGATACAAACCTTTGTGCCATGGTGGGACAAATGTTTAAATGTCCATGGCAACTACATGGAGTCTTGATGTGCACAATCCACTACACATGCCCCATGTATGCATCAAAGCCAGAATAAAGTTCTGAACATCAGTGTTTGTTACCATATTATAAGAAACTTGTCTACAATGTAACTAGTACACATGTAAATAAAAAATTAATTTTGCAAGAATATGGGTTGTAGATAACACCATGTCAGTATATGATGAAAGGCTCAAATATATGAGCACCATAATACAAATTTGTCCCTCAAATACCAAAGAACATCCAAAAAAGCACTAATTTCAACCACTGGATTCAGAATGGTCCTATATTTCTTTCCCTCTTATTTACAAATTTAAAAAGTCATGATCTAACAACATTCTATCAAGATGTTGAAAATACTGATTGGACATGGACTTGCTGGTTCTCACCCAGTCTAGTGTTCTGTAATATACATGCACAAATCCTTACAAGGCATATCATTTGCTGCTAAACTTACTGCATGACTGAGAAAATGAAGCTGCCATACCAACACATTCTTTACCTTGAGATTTCTCATTCGATACATATACATGTTTTTCAGCACAAGATTTGCATGTCTCTTTGCAATTCTCCGTAAGGAAGTGGCAACAACTTCACGCACCGCATGATTTCTGTCACCAGCTGCTTCAATAAGAGTACCAACAATCACTGAAAAGCATCAAGAAAAACAGTGTCTTATAATATATGCATGTGTGTGTGTGTGTGTGTGTGTGTGTGTGTGTACATATGTCCATTTTATTCCAACATATTTCTGAGCAATATCTGCTACAACACACATTTCTCCAACAGGAGGGACACATTCACTGGTGAGAACTGTCATTCATCTGGGTGGATATGAGTTCTCAAAAACATAAGTTCTAATAACTATTCATAACTGTAAAAATACAAAACTTGAAAAAAAGGGGTGTACTATTCAACCTCATGCCAGTCCATATAGGCTCTGTGGTGAACAAAGTGACAATGGGACAGTTTTTCTCCCAGTTCTTCAGCTTTCCCATCAGCATCATTCTAACAATATTCCATACATATTCATCTACCAACCATACCACATAAGCTTAACAACAGACAGCATCATAGAATAACAGTTTTTACTATGATGCAATTATGGTTTTTGCTAAAAAGACCAAGGGGATGCAAGATGCAAATCACTGACAAACACTGCATTTGAAAACCAGTCATGTAAAAGTATTCTGAGAGCCCACAGGAAAAGACATGTGCTCACAACCACAACATTAAAATATTTCTCCTGTCTTAGCCCATATTCAAATAAAATGTGTGTTATGATATGTCAGAAAGTGCATTTCCATTATTAAAACAAACACATCAAATAAACTTCAGTCACTTATGATAGTAACAAATGATATACAAACACACACAATATTCTGGAGGCAGTAAATCTTAACTTTGCATGAACAGATAGGTGCTGATAGGTGTGCAGATATATACTCTGAGACACAACCAGAGAGGAGTAAGCTTAAGTTAACTGTCACAACTATAACATACATAGATGACAATAAGAATGGGTTCAATTCTTTATTAAACTGCCTAACAATATCAAAAGGGACATTTATAGATAAACATCAAACAGACAAAACCAAAGAAAAACTGTTTTTAAGGTACAATATTAAGACTAGTTTTACAGAGAAGGCTTGGGATACTTTAGAATAAAGCAATATGATCTACCTAATCAACCACAAAAAACTAGAAGTCAAAACTGAAGAGGAAGCAGATGCGGATGGGAAAGGTCCTTATATTTTGCCAAGTGAAGGTGAAAAAGCTGTCAAGGAGATGAGGGATAACGCTAAGGAGATAATGGTGTACCTAGGCATGTGCTCAAACTGTTGGGAGAAGACAGTCTCAGGATAATGACACAACTGATCAACAACATACATGAAACCGGAGTGTGCTGCAAGGATTTCAGAGCAGTTACAATGACTGCCTTAAAGAAGCCAGATGCTACAAAATGCAGTGACCATTGCCCAGTCAGCCTCACAGCACATACAGCAAAGACAGCAGCATGGCCATTACAAAGGATTATAAGAAAAACTGAGGTTGTACTTGGAGAAGATCAGTTTGGATTTATAAAAGGAAAAGGAACTGGGGATGCAACTGGGATGCTGAGAATAACAGCAGATTGAACTATGGACACAGATGAGGAATTGTGTGCTTGCTTCATAGACTGGCAGAAAGCATTTGACCATGTAAACTGGGCCAAATTAACGCAGATCCTAAAGGGAACTGGTATTGACTGGCATGAAAGAAGACTGATCAGCAAACTGTACATAGATCTGAGTGGTAAAATAAGGCTGGACCATAGGGAGACAAGAAGTGTGATGAGTGGTAGAGTTAGACAGGGATGCTGCAGCAAATACCTTACAGGGGAAACCCCTGAGCAGTGTGGAATCTTCAAAATAGAAGGATACAGGATTTGTACTGTGAAATATGCAGATTACCTTGTGCTACTGGCTAAGGAAGAAATGGTGCTACAGGGTATGATTTATCAACTACTTCAAATTGGAAGACGCTTTGGAATGGAAATGAACGTGGAAAAAACTAAAGTAATGAGAATTTCAAGGCAACCATCTCCAAGAGATTATGAGAAATCAAAACTAACTGAAGAATTGGAAATATTTCAGCTATTAGGGAAGCAAGATAACAAATGATGCAAGATGCACACATGAAATTAAAGCCACAATTGCCATGGCAATCTTCGATTAAAAAATGGAACCAACAACCTGCAGAAGTGTTAGGGATTTTACCTTGTAAACCTAAACTTTTTAGAAAGAGAGTTAGGAAAGCTATTATAAACCAGGTGAAGTGAAAGGAATAGAAGTGTGGTGAAAATCATCTAAAATTGCAGCAAAGTGAAGTGAGGTGAACTGTAATGATAAGAGGTAAAAGAGAGCAGTAGGAAATGTAAATGGGGTTAAACCAATTGAAGGGGCAGTGAAGTGTAGTTGGGTGAAGTTTAAATAGGAAGAAGTGAAGTGTTGACAAGTGTAGTGAAGTGGAGTGAAGCGTAGTTGGTTGAAGTGGAGTAAAGGTCTTAGGAACAGGGTGTTTATCATTATTAGAAGATATACAGATCATATGAAGTTTGCTGTTTATATGGCTGTTTAGTTTATCACATTCTGTCATCGTCTTGTGGTTCTATTTGTATCATTGTATATATGGTTGTATGGTGTGTATGCTTCTATTTAATTTTGTAAATGATGTATTCTTATTGTTATGTTTTATGTATTCTTACTGTTACATATGTTCTGTTCTAGGTATTCTGTTTCATTGTTTTGTTCTGTGTATGTTTGTGTGTAGATGTACACTGTACTACTGCCACCAGGTGTCAACACAATTGCAGTTAACAAATACATATAAAAACAACAGCATTCAACACAAAGATGGTTCCCTTGACCAGCAAAATTGACTAAAATTTAAGGAATAAATGAGTAAGATGCTACATTTGCAGCATAGCTTTGTATGGGGCTGAAACCTGGACATTTCAGAACATAGACCAGAAATACCTGGAAAGTTTTGAAATGTGGTGCTGGAGAAGGATGGAGAAGATCAGTTAGCCTGATCATGTGAGAAATGAAGGAATATTACAAACAGTCAAGGAGGACAGGTATATCCCACAAAGAGATAGAAGGAAAGCTAATTGGATTAGTCACATCTTGCACAGAAACTGCCTTCGAAAACACGTTCTTGAAGGAAAGATAGAGGGAAGGATAGAAGTAACTGGAAGATGAGAAAGAAGACATACAAAGCTACTGGATGACCTTAAGGAAAAGACAGCATACAGGAAATTGAAAGAGGAAGCACTTGATCACATTCTGTGGACAACTCGCTTTGATAAAAGCTAAGGACATGTCATAAGACAGGCTACCAAATGAATGAAGTCATCTACAAAAAATGCTGAGCAAACCACATATAGTGACAGTAGACTGCTTCAGGATGGCATTCCACTGCCCTCATTCCTACTAAATTATATAAATGTATAATGCAAAGTACATGGAAAAAGCTAAAGCATTTTCACTTATGTATGTACTTGCACACCTCTGAACTCCCTTGACATGTACAATGCTATAATTTTGGCTGTGCCTCAACAGTCATCTGTTCTTTCTGCCATAATAAATCATGCACACTAGTATAAGTATGTTGTCCAGAATAATCACTGATGGTGTCAAACCCATAAACGACTTTCAAGGATGTCTTCTCAGAAGCTGCAGCATAGACACAGTAGCAGCCAATCTAGGGATGTACAAATTTTCCAAAACTGTAGAAGTCACCTCACACTTCTAGATAGCATAAGGGTAACATGCAGCAAGATTGGTAATGAAGACCCAGAAATTTTAGGCACCACCATAAAAATTTATTCTCCACAGTGACTTGGACCCTGAATTTGTGCATCCCTGAGCTCATCAACATATGGCATATCTGGTGTTGAACCAGCTATTAGTTATGTACAAACATGTTTTATGATATCCTGTCACTCAAAGAATCAATTCATCACAAACTGCAGAAAACAAATAATGAAGGCAGAAGGCATGCCTTTTCTTTTGTTTCCATGTTTCTGAAGGTGCTCTTTGAGGAATGGATCAAAGTGGGAAATAACTTCCAGCATGCAGAAAAGTCTGTTTGTAGGGCACCCAAAAATATCATTGTTGCCACGCAAAGTCTGCCAAAAAAGCAATTATGGACAGCACTCTTTGCAGGCCATTCTGACCATACTTCACTTCTTGCTTGTACTGCTGATCCATATTCCTACCAAGAGATAGTTTCCTGTTTGCTACTATTATTCAGTTGAACCACTCACTGCCAATTCTGAGCACTATTTTCATGGCTGTTAGTTTTTTCTTCAGCCTTTTTCCAATCAGACATGCTTTGTTCTACTACAGGTGACACAGTGACCACAAAAAAAAATATGCATGCAAAACAACACACCCTTTCAGCTGCTAGTGAAAACACCAGTAATGTACTGTCTTCTCTACACTAGTACATGTTCTTCTGACCTACCTGAAAGATGTCACCTTCTTCCCAGATACTCCCTTGTATAATAATACTATCCCAGATTATTTCAAATGTAGCAAGCAGAACTGCAGTGAAGTTATGCTACAATCCAATAGCTTGAGGTAAATCCATGTAGGTTCTAACACAAGCCAATCTAAAACGTAACCTATTTAACCTTTCTTAACCTTCCCATGATCTTGGAAGTCAGTGTGTACATAGCACAACTAGAACTAAGTAAAGCGACTAGAATACAGGACTTAATTTCGTGTCTAGCAAGAAATGCAGCAAACCACACGCCATCTACCTCAAACTTGTGATATGTGTGTGTGAGTCCAATGTCACTCATTAATAGTTACCTAGTCTTGAACACACAAAGCTACGCCTCACGTTAACAACTACAGTTATGACGAGTCATTACAAAATATCGCAAACTACTGGAAAACCGTTACACAAACAAAATTTACAGGCACACTTATACGAGTACATACCCAGAATTTGGGAATCCTTGGCACATGAATCCATGTCTAACGCATACTTTTGTACTGAATACTACAAGACACACCTACTGAACAGTGAGGCACACAATGTTACTTAAACATCCGTAATTAATCTGGCAATACATACAACTGCCACAGGCCGATTGTGCATCCTACTTCCTCACAAATACCTACAATGACGGCATGCGTATCCAACACTTTATATAATTATACGATGTATATGAAGACAACGCGAGACACAATAATCATATGACAGTCAGCAAACTGGGTGACACTGCCTGCCGGTCGTCAAATTCAAGAGTCACGTCTGCGTCACGTTACGGCGATAATCAATCACCGAACCAGGTTGGGTGTCAAGCGTCTCGCATAGCTATGACCACGTACTTCTTTAGTTTTGACATTTACATTAAGAGTCGTTTGGTGACCATTATAAAGAGGGAAGAAGTCTGTCCGTCAAAAGTCCGAATCTACGTGAGTTATGTATATTTAGTGTTTTGTTGTTTGCGTAAATATTTACAGTGATTAAACATTTGCAGGATCGTAGTTGGTTGGCAATAGAGTACGTAATCTACTCTCTGGGCACCAATAAAAGTAACCTCAGGTGCATAAAAGCCGATGAACAATTTGAAAGTACATTCTCTAAGACGTTTTTGTAATTAATTTTGTTAACGTTGGCTGCTTTTCTTTCACCAACCAAACGTATAAAGTACTCGCTCTCTCTCAGCATGTGGTACGTTAAATTCTTCCCGTCTGCCGTCAATGGTATATGATCTGTGAGTGGCACTGTTGTCTCTAGAAGGTATTAACGCATGTTTGCCGGGCGTAGCGCTGCTATTTACCCGCCCGCCATCATTCCACCTACAGCACATTACTTCAACTCCCGCCATTCCATCCAATGCACATGGCGAGAGAGACGACATTTAAGTCTTTAGAGGTATTGCTAGCGTTCCCACGCTTCCTTCCATACCTGTCACTGCACATTACTATTGAAACTAACGTTAATCTTTGATACTATTTCTTGCGTTCCTTCCCCATGCTCGTGACGACAGAGACGACGATCATTCGTTCGTACTATTCCTATCGTCCCCACACTTCCCACCATTCCACCCTGTGCACATTGCTATGTATACTAAGGTTAGTCTTTCTTACTATTCGTGCCATTCCTCTTCTTCCCTCTATTGCTTCCTTCGGACATTGTCGATACTGACTTTGGGTAGTTGTTCGGGTTATTCCTTGTGATTCATACTGCTTTCACTCTCATTTTCCTCCAACCTATTTTGCGCTACATAACCTCTCCGTTTCACCCTCCCTGCATTCCCGGCTCTTCCTCTAACGAGAAGGACAACCGTTAGCCGTTAGAAACATTCCTAGCGATGCGTCCTTTCCCTCCGGGGTTCGCGTTATATTTCGTCGTCTTTGTGAGGAACGTCTTTTCCGTGAGTAGGGCGAACAGTGTTGTGCTTCCTAGTTTCTTAAGGCTTTATACACATTCTTAAATTTCACTGAGGTTTTGTTTCTCACGTACGACATCGTTCGCCGCTTTCCTGCCCACACTGTCCAACAAGAGGGTCAGTTTGGCTCCGAAACCATCAAAGATTGGATCCAATTCCGTTGAGAGGCCATGTTTGACCTACGTGCTGGGCCACTCTCAGAAGATCAGCGATCTTAACATTACTGTCGAAATCGACGACAGTAAGTTCAGTCGGCGAAGTACAATAAGAGGAACGCTGAGAGAGCAGTGGGTGTTCAGCGGTGTGGAGCGCGAGTCCGGAAAAGCATTCTCATTCTCGTTTAGGACAGGTCTCGTTCACATGTTCCGGTTGTCGACCGGCCGGCAGGTTTCGAGTACAGCCGGACAAAGTAATGGAACGCAGGAAAGCATAGGCGTATTCACGCAGGTCGGCTGCCGGGCAGCACCCGGATCTATCCACTACTATGCCCGGTCGCCGGCCGGTCGTTGAGTCAACAGAGTTACATGTGTTGCTTATAGACATGTTCACTCCGGTTTTTACCCGGCTGTATCCGAGCGTTAACTTTCCACTGCAGTGTCAGTAGAACAGTGAAACAGTGGTCTTCCAGTGGTGAAGATGGGCGATTTAGAGTTCGACAACGATTTGTTAATATCTCTGGTGGAAGCCAGGCCCGTGTTGTGAGACAAGACGGATGATATTTATAGACAGGAACGAAACGAAAAAGGGACGGAGAGAAGTTTGTGTTTGTCTTCAAGAAGATTTAGAAGCTCTAGGAGATGCTCAAAAAACACTTTTGTTGAGTAGTGCCATAATTTATTGAACACAGCTGATTGAAATTCATACAAAAGTTTTTTTTTTTATGCACTCTACTCTTCATATTTTTTACATCTGCCACGAAGCAGCTCCAGCATCTGTTAGAAAATAATCAGCTACTTTATTCCTTATATTGTTCGCTGTTAATCCCCCACGTACTGATTTCCTTCAGGTACATCTTCAAGACCAGTCCCTGTCAAAGAGTCTTCAAACTTATAACCATCTCTCTCAAGAACAAAATTGTGCAGAACAACACTGGCCTTAACAAAGACGACTGCAAAGTCAGGACTGACATTAAGCGGTCGCTGGAAAATTCTCTATTTATTGCTCAAAATACAAAATACCAAAAGCACATTCCACATAACTTCGTGCTCTGCACAAGCGGTAGTGGTACACTCTTTTTTTAAACACTCCTGTTAAATCCACCAAAGGTCGAAGTATATTTCTGTTCATCGCAAATCCCTCATCTCCTACAAAGAAGTGTGGTGCGTTTGGACCTTCTGTTCCTGAAAGAGCCTCTCACTGGTTAATTCCAGCACATTTGTCTGAACTGATGTCCATAGCGTAGATCGCTCAAAAACTGTAAGATCACAGACTTTTCCGTAACTACCAATGTCAACGTACACAAAGCGGTAGTTAGTGTCTGCCACTGACATTAGTACCACGGGGAAAAAATCTTTGTAATTATAGAACATCGAGCCAGGGTGTTCCGGTTTGATAACTCGAATATGTTTCCAATCGACGGTCCCTAAGCAATGCGGGAAATTAGCTCTTCTTTCAATCTCCAAAGCAGTCAAATCCTTTTGCTATTTAATAGGCCTGGAAATACATTCTGGACGCATGATAGACAAATTACTGAGACACACTGCTCTGACTTTATTTCTTGCTGTAGAGATTCCAATCCGATAAGTGAAACGTAGGTCATGAAAACTGCATCCATTCGCTAGATATCTTGAAAAAAGAATCCTGTAATTAATAGCTCTCTTGGTCACTTGTGCTATTATTATAACACACTCCAGTTCCTAGCTTCTAATTTTACTTATATAGTTTTGCGTCTTTAGATAAAGAAGCAATAAAAAGGTAGGAAAGCGTCCAAGACTACTACGTAAAGCAACGAAGTTCGGTGCGGTGTCTTCAAAAGCTAGAAAATATGTATACAGTGATCAACTTGGATTCCTGTCGAAACTGGTCAATGAAAGACAAACAGCCGACATTTTATTGGTGGATAATATGGAGGAGTCTCGGGTTACTAAGTTGAACAAATTAGATATGATATGAATAATTTGTCCCAAGAAAAGTCTTTCCTACTATTTAATCATCAAAGTTTTCTTTTAAAATACACTCAAACATTATTTACCTGATTGCAACAGCCAACATTTCTACAGATTGAATGTAGTTCCTCATTTTAGTGTTACGACGCTGAAAACTGTTCTCCAATCGGCGATGCAACTTGTCGAAAGAAGAAACTAACATCCGAAAATAATTTAGAAACGTGTTTGAGTCATCTCGTAGTAATCAAATAGTGTGTAAAGGGCACCGAATTCTTCCTTTTTTTTAAATATTGGTTGAACCCAAAGCAACCTGTCACGTCTACATTTACGACGACGGTACAAGAACAGAGCAATTATTGAATTACGATCCATTGCAGGTCACTGTGCATGCACGACTGCTTGGTCACAGCGTACTTCGTCGTTCGACCGGCCGGTTAGAACCGGAGATGTTTTAAAGTTCCAAGTTGTGCACTCGCCCGTCCGGTCAGCTTCCGGACGGCCGAAAACCGGAACGTGTGAAAGAGGCCTAACACGTTAATGGCTCTGCAGTCATCAGGGACTCCTGGTCGGCGTACCGGCACCTGGAAACGCACGGCTATGACCACCAAACCGTCAACCTTATCATCGGTTTCGTTTATGTGCTTACTGGGGCACATACGAACACTATCGACAGCATATGAAGGCATTCCTCAGTCTCTAAAATTGGATGGCACATTACATCTATCACTTGGTCCACTACATATTTGTGGCGGGGTGCCGATTTGACGTCAACCACTTAATCGGCATCGAAGCAAGTTATGACCCGAGCGCGACACCTACCCTAGATACTGATGATGTTGCTTCACTCGACGTCGCCCTCCTCAACACTTCAATCTTGTCACCGCTCACGACTAGTAGGATTGTGGCGCGCATAGTATCACGGATGATGTGTTGCATTCATTCGTTGTGCCATGGGTGCCAAATGCCGCTGAAATTATGAACTGCTGTTCCACTTTCGGAAGGAGATCTTCAGTTTTATGCCTTCGTTACACAAAAGGAACCAAAGAAAACATCCTACGCGTGAATGAGAAATAGTGTCCTCCGTCTGTCCAAACTGCATTTCCATAACTACAAAACGGATTTAGCGGAACTTGGTATTGGAAATCCACAATGAACGTTTAGTTCATACCAATTTATACAAATAGCATGAAGCTAAAAACTACGTGCCTACTGAGGCCGATATTTTCCAACTTCTTTCCCGCTAACAGAGTATTGTGCACGGTTCATACAACAAAATGTACAGTTGGTGCAACCACGCAGATCTGAGATTCACACGGCAGCTAATTTGAAAATTGAATTTTTGTACATGGCGTTGTTTGATTAATAAATGGGTACCCAGTATTTCAGAGACACCTCTCAACTTCCTTGGAAACACACGGCATCACTCCCAACGTCATGTTCACGGTTGCTATAAAAAAAAAAACTAGTGTCCCTAGTCCGTGTTAAGAAGCCCAAGTAGTAATCTGTGGGCCTGATATTACCAGATGGGGATATAGTTAGGAAATATTAGGTGCACGACGAAGTTATTGTGCGATGTGTGAACAGTGTGTGTTGAGTATCCAAAGAAATAGGATTACTAAAGAGATGGTAATAATAATGGTGCTTTATTACTTCGTGAAGTAGCAATGGATGTAAGTAATAAATACCGAATGCGCAATAAATCGTGGTTTGCAAGTTGCAATTTGCAATTATGCACGTAGATGACGATGTTTGTTTTCAATGCAGGAAGAAATTGTCAGTTGATAGTAGAAATGCGTGTATTACATTAAGGAATAAGTTATGAGTGTATACTTGTTCAGTACAATTATATATTTATTACACTACTTGTCTGAACATGTTCTTGCTTCTTAATTTAGCTTAAGATGGCTACCGTATTCGTGGACTTGGTCGTTGGTGATCATATATTTTCATGTAGTATCGATATGAGTTTTTGTTCAGTTATTGTTTTCATCGTTTTTTATGTTACGTTATGTTACATTCATGTATTACTTCGTAGGTTTATCGGTACTAATTCGATTACGTAATTGTTTGGCGATTAAAACAGGTCACATTGCGCTTGCTGCAATAAGTATTGTTTCAGTTGCATTTGGTTATAGTGTATTTCTTCGTCACATTAGACCACCATATTATATGCCCTCACGAAGTACGGAATCGTTAGTATTACGTACAATGTATTATTCCTGTGAGTATGTAATTCACGTCTCCTTGAAGGGATGTAAATGTTATAGAAACGTACATGTAAATATTTATTCCGTACCATATTAGGTTAATTATACACCTACAAGACACGTGATGAGTCTTCACACTGGACTATTTGTGTTCACAAATATATCGTATGGGCATGTCACATCTTGCTGAGCCAGTCATTGTCCTTATGCTTCTGCCCCTAGTCAGATGGAATAGTTGTGGACAATGTTAATCAAAAATTGTTATGATATGGTTGGTTCTTAGTCATGTCTTCCTTAAACAGGAATGTAATACTTTAATTTATTTCAGGTCTGTGAACGATACATAAAATGGATGTGTACCACCTTTATAAATGGGAAACTGGAAGCCTTTCCTAAGAGGAATTGTGATGGGCCAAAGGTTTAGTGATTTGAATGGATTTTTTGGAGCTATGGAAGGCAGAGAAAATATTGCAAGTAATGTGTTGACTAATCATGATGACTCCAGGGAACATATCTTAGGTGAAAGTGATAGAAGTGGAATGGATAACAGTAATCCTTCACAAGTAACTGTAGGTCTGGCCATTTCACACAACAGTGTCAATGGTAATAATGCAGAAGGTGTAGATCAGCACTTTGAGAGTATTTATAGTAATTGCGCTGAGGCTTCAAGGAGTGAAGAAAAAAATGGAAATACGTTAGAGCAAGCTGGATCAGTATACCCATGCGTGTGTAAAAATAAAGGAGACTTCACCAGCACAGAGAAATGTAAAGACGAAAATGTGCGTCCTTCATGCAAGAGATCTGAAGAACAGAATATGGGAGGTATACGCCGTGGTACGTGCAGGACATTATCTTTTGTAAATGGTAAGAGGTCTCGTGCTAAAACACTGAGGTCATCAAAGGAAACTGGAAGTTCGGGTAATAAGAAGAAGCGTAACAACTGGGTGCTTAAATTTAATTGTGCTCGATTGAAAGGTGGAAGTAGTTGTGGAGGTGTTGGGACAGAAACAGACATTTCGGAACCCAACATTGGTTTTAAATCTTGTATGTGCACAAGTTATCGAAGAACAGAAGATCACCACCTAGGTGCAGGTGTCGTATTTGAAGCTACACCAAGACGACAAGATTCCTGCCAAGGCAGTGAGTCAAGTACAAGCAGCAGTGAGGATAATGCAGCAGTGGCGGTCCTATCACCAACAGATCGCTTAATCGACATGTCTAAGTTTAACCCTGAAGACTACCCAATTGAAGATGAAGATTGTGAGGAGAGAGCCAGGCAGGAACGTGCCCGGGAAATTGCAGAAGGTGTTGAACCTCCTCCAGGCTTCTGCCCTAGGCAACATATCCAGCTGCTGTGTCCCCCAGAATTGACACTTAACAACCTAGCAGTATTATTCCAGACACACTTGAGCATACATTCAGCACCTGTTACAACATTGTCCCAGTTGGACGTGAGTTTTTCACCATCTATTCAACGTGTCGTTCATACTCAGGTGGACTATGTTCATTGCTTAGTACCAGATCTGTTACAAATAACATCGTGCTCTTTTTACTGGGGTAAAATGGATCGTTATGAAGCAGAGAAATTGCTTGAGGGTCGCCCAGAAGGAACATTTCTTCTTCGTGACTCAGCACAAGAAGAATATCTGTTTTCTGTTAGCTTTCGTAAATATGGGCGTTCACTTCACGCTCGCATTGAACAGTGGAATCATCATTTCAGCTTTGATTCACATGATCCTGGTGTATTTGCCTCTCCAACAGTTTGTGGTCTCATTGAACACTATAAAGATCCATCTTGCTGCATGTTTTTTGAACCCATGCTCACAATTCCTCTCCATCGTAACTTTCCTTTCCCTTTGCAGCATTTGTGCCGAGCTGTTGTGTGTAGCAAGGCTAGTTATGATGGTATCAATCAACTTCATCTTCCAAAGGCATTGAAAGGATACCTGAAAGAATATCATTATAAACAAAGAGTTCGAGTGAGGAGATTTGATCTAGAACACTAAATTGTTTTCTGACGTAAATGTCATATCACTGCAGACTATACTTTTAAAAGTTCAAGAACCAAAGACGGTGCTGTTTGTTAAATAGAAAGTATAAATAACAATATATATGCATACATATTTATTTAATTTGAGAACTTAAAAGAGCAGCCTGTCATAATACATTCACCTATTCTGCAAAAGGACATACGTGTAAAATGTTATTAATTTAGCATAGTTGCACCACACAGGAATGATAACTCAAAATGAATTCATGATAGCTCAGTGGTGAAAAAGTAGCTGAAGCTGTATGTTGTTTAGCTGGTGCACAGGACGTACCATCCTGCAAACATCTGTAGATTAATCACTATTTTCTACCAATGAATGTAGGTATGTACCTACACAGTTTTGTTAAGAAGCTGTCCAAGAATGAAGAGAGTGAGTGCATTTTGAAGTAATATATTGTAAAACTGAACATGAAGAGATTCAAATCTACTAGTTGCACAGGGTGGTTCATATAGATGTGGATAATAAGTAAAACACTATGAAATGAAACTAGTGGGTGGTATCAAACTCACCTGTTGCATGTATGTTAATAAAAGGTGGAATTTTTTATGCAGTAATCACTGCGTATCACAGGTGTGTCTAGAGTTCATGTGAAACGTCAATCAACAGCAGCAAAAGTGTGTCTGTGGTATGCAGAATCTGAGTGTGTGGTATACCTCAACATCTTTGAGCTGATTAAGTGTTCTACAACTATAACAGGATAACATGTGGTTGTTTTCCAGCAGGATGGAGCACTGCCACACTAGTCATTACAAGTCCTTGCATTCTTTAACTACACATTCAGCAAAAACAGGTGTTGTTGTTGTGGACATATCATATGGCTTCCAGATTTGTTGGACTTGATGAATGATTTATTTGCTTGAGGATTTGTGAAGAACTTCATCCATTGCCCCATATGCATTGGTGATGTTAAGGCATGTATCACTACTGCCTTCACACATATTACACTGCAAATTCTAAGTGATGTGGAAAGAACTGGCCTCCCAATATGAAGACACTTGTGTCCATTGAGGTTTATGTTGAAGGACAAATCTCCCATCTTTGTAGGCTGTGTGTGTGGCATACAAGCAATAAAAGTTAACTCTTTGTAATTGACATTGTTTTACTTTTATACATAACCTGACAGACCATCCTGTAGAATAAATAATAAATGTGTATTCATAGAGTGCATCTTCAAGCAGTGAATTCATGTCATGTTTCTAGGAATTATATGAAATTGTTAACTGGAATGTTATTTTACAGTCTACAAGGACAGCTCTGGTTCTGCAGCTGAATGGTATTGTTGGTATATTATAGTATGTGAGAAAGAAGTAGCTAGTGACACTATGCAAAATAGAGGTGATGAACTACTTTCTTCTTGTCCAAAGGTTTTTACCATGGCAATGCCTTATATTTGCAAGTTTAATATCTTGAATTACCATATATTGTTTCCTGTACTGAGTTTGATATTCTGCATGTGCTTTTATAGTACAGTATCTCTTTAAAGTAAGTGCAAATGGGGACAGATATATAATTCCCTTGTTATTTGACAATGCTGAGTGCAGTGCTTAGGAATTGCAGGCAGGGAAACGACATATATTACTAACCTATTTAAGAAAACCGACTTGAAAACGCTGTAGGCAATTTACTCACCCACAAGAGCACCCAACCAGACAAATTCTCAGGGTCAGGGGTATACAAACACCTGCCCAGATTGCCACAGAGCGTACATCGGACAGACCGGCAGAAGGTTCTCCATCCGTTATAAAGAACATGAGACAGCCTTCAGACACAACCCAAACACATCCAGCTTCGCCAAACATCTTACAGAATATAACCATTCCTTCGGACCCATGCCCAGCATCATGCAACCACTACAGCTCCACAAAAAAGGCCCCCACCTCAACACCTTAGAAAAGTTCCACATTTCCATAGAATCCAAGGCCAACAATCACCTAAATGATGACCACACCATAACAACCAATGCAATTTTCAACACCCTTGCCAGGTCAAGACTACCTAAACCCCCCCCTACCCATCAGACCCCAGCACAGATCCCACAACAAGGCACTTGAAACCCCTCCCCGCAGCGACCAAAAGGCTTCTACAACAGCCTCGACCGTAAGAAAAACAGGCTGCAAACACACAGAGATAAAAGTTCCATACACAGAATATAACAGCACATAACTACAGAGGCCGCACTAAACACCTCGTATTAATAAAATTACAACTAAATAGTTACTAGTGAACCCACATAGAACAAATTGTCCTAAAGTGCAGAGAACCACTGAAAAATTAGTGCAGTGAAAATTATTGTACAGTGAACCACCAAGCACCAGAACACCAAGGACATATGGGACACATTCATTCATTTCATTTCATTCATTTATTTTTACTCCATTAATCCATACACGGTCACAACAACCAAAAGGATGTGGAACATGTCAAAACACAAACACTCAATAAAAAACAGAAAATTACATAATGAACAATAGACAAG
>Ga0123354_10003564_pt1 | contig 21559 bp, 10 predicted proteins | sample TergutLab28metaG_2_FD_97872 | JGI IMG/M metagenome (GOLD analysis project Ga0123354, IMG submission 97872) | Labiotermes labralis P4 segment gut microbial communities from Petit-Saut dam, French Guiana - Lab288 P4 | ecosystem: Host-associated > Arthropoda: Insects > Digestive system > Gut ... | reverse complement strand
GGGGGGTGGGGGGGGGGGCAGAAAAACACTGAAACTGAAACACATTCCATGATGCGTTTACTACCATACCACACACACACACACACACACACACGTACATACATACACGCACACACGTACACACACACACACACACATACACACACACACACATACACACACACACACGTGAGGAACGGTCCCACCATGTAACAGGGTTAACATAATATTCAGGCGCTGTTTCCTTAGGCCTTCTTTGATTTATAATGATTGATGGAGTCGTTATTGAGTACTTAATTGAAGCTTAATTACTCACATTCAGCTCTAAAAACTAATTCGGGTTCTCGATAATGAAACTCTGATCAATCATCTTTGGGATAAAGTAATGCAGTAAACAGTAATGTAATTGACAAATATTCCTTTCCTTCGTATAATAAAACCAATTGGATGCACTAATTTCTCAATTTTTGGAATAAAACTCTACATGTTTCGGACAGTTCCTCTGTCCATCATCAGCAGTTTTTCACTGTACACACAACAATGATATATGTCATCCGTCCTGATCATGCTCGCAAACTGTCAGCAAACCAGTATGACATATACCATTGCTGTGTGTACAATGAAAAACTCCTGATGATGGACATAGGAACTGTCCGAAACATGTAGAGTTGTATTCCAAAAATAAATTTGAGAAATTAGTGCATCTAGTTGGTTTTATTATATGATTGTATCACGATGCGCGGTCACCTGAACGTCAAATTCCTTTCCTTGTAGCTTACCCGAGTACACCTTGCAGAAGTATGTGTATATTTGGAACTACAGCGTTCTCTGTCTTTCGAACTACAGAACACAGACTAGACCTGCTAATTTCAGTTCATCCTGATACTGCAGTTATACAACAGTGTGACAGGCACAGGAGAAATTGAAAACGCGTTGCTGTGAATGGCGCTTTAATTTGTCATCATGCGTTAACATCAGTTGACATATGGCGTTACTGGAAAAACCGGTTAGCGACGTAACAAAGTAATCTAGTTACTATGGTATTACGATTAATATCGTTATAATTATTTGGCGTTATCGGACACTGGATGCTCATCAGACTGTTCCCAACATCAATATAAACATAGCGTGCTTCTGCTTGCCGATAAACTGTTCAGGCCATTGTTCAGATATTACAGTAGCCCCGGAGGTAGTGCTTTTGTATGCAGGGTCTGTGTTTCTCTCTCATTACAGCACCATACTGTTTGTTTGACAGATTTCGTCAAACCTTTGTGCATATGTTCAATTTATAATTTTACAACGCACTTCGAAAATATTGACCTATTATCGGGAGATTTCAGTTTATGTAGAAGGAGATGGTTGGTAAGCGGAGTATTTAAAGACGATATTTCAGCTGCATTTTGCGAAGACATTGACCTGTTGTTTAGACGTTTGCAGTTAACGTGACGGGCATGGTTTGTTATTGAAGTCATGCAACCTGTATGAGAAGTATTTTATAAATAATGATGGAAATCATCAGAAATTTGCAGTTTACGTGAAGGGAGGTGGTTTCCTTGCACGAAAAAGAATCCCCAATTTTCGGATTCTAAATTGTCTTACGTGCAGTGGTTGGCCTAAATAGACTGAGAGTAATGTAGGGTTCGAATCCAGGTCAAGATATTTCCCTTTTCTCTCTACTGTCCACATTGGCTCTGGGGTCCACCCAGCTTCCTGTTAGTGGATAGCGGGAGTTCTTTCCCCGGGGGTAAAGCGGGAAGTGCCTGAGGTTGACCACTCACCTCCATCCAGTGCCGAGATTAGGAATGAGTGGAGCTTTCCCTCTTTGCTTTCCTGGCATGTACAGGGACAGCATAGGTGACAAGTCATTAACGTCCAGATAGGCATTTTGTGCGTAAAATGGTAAGTAGACTTCGGGGAATATAATATCCGGCTCCTAGTTATTGCGGTCGCGTGGAACACCCAAGCGTAGATGAGAGGATAATATAAAAATATATCCTTAAGAAGTGGGATGGGGACACATGGACTGGATTGATCTGACTCAAAATAAGGACAGGTGGAGGGCTCTTGTTGATGATGTAATGAACCGGGCTCCTTAAAATGCAGGGAAAATCTTGTTTAGGTGAGGACCTGTTAGCTTCTCAGGAAGGACTCTGCAATGGAGTCCGTTAGTCAGTCACTTATTACAGCATATATTTTGATTAATTCATCGCATGAGGAAACGTCTGAGCAATTGTGCCAGAATCCAATGAAAACATCGCTATCAGCGTCCCCAGTAACCATCTGTGTGCGTCAGACATTTCATCGGAACTGTCACGTTATATTCAGAAGGTGCCTTACGACATGGTACAGACAATAAGGTCGCGTGTCGTTATCAATCAGCTGGAGACACTGTACCGTGGTTTATATTGCCTCTAGGGACATCGTATTAGTAACGCAGAGTGATCGTTCTATATACATCACATCACTTGACGTCACAGGCATGATTCTCGTACCAAGTAAGTTAGAATGTGCGGTGAATAACAAAGCCTGAGTCGATGACAGTTAATTCGCTGAGCATTATCTGGAAGGGGAAGATGGAAACTTGAAATCACAGTCGTCAGAAGGAATCTGTAAACCTTCTGAAGGAATTTGAAGGAAACAAATGGAGATTAAATCTGTATAATATATTATGCACCGTCAATACGCAACACACATAAAACAAGATGCAATAATTACAATTAGGTGATATTTGGCTACATGTTTGGGCCGTGACCGGCCATCTTCAGGCCAACTAAGAACAACATTTAAGGTACAGTAAAAATATTACTCAATGGGATTCCATTCGTTCACATTAAACCTTGATAAAATTCTTACTTAAGATTTAAACAGTGGAATAGTACAGTAAAATGGTAAAACTAAACCTTCATGTATTGTATTCAGGCCTCACAATGGTTCCTACACTAATAGTATTGTGTACATCTCAACAACAACAACAACAACACATATGCACAATACTTCATGTTCCTGACCTTACTAAACGTTTGTCCTGTTTGTCATCTTTCCGTGTCTGTAAAGTCCTTTACTTCCTGTCACACAATTCCATGGGTCCCTTGTTGGTCAGTACATGTGACACTGAAGTATGTTTACAGGCCTGCAGGATGTTCTGACCCACCAAAGAGGGTAGCCCCAATGACGTGTCATAGGGGACGCAGCATAGATTAGTTTGTCGCGGCTGTTGTGAAGTGTTGAAGGAATTACCATAACCCAATTACACTATCCAACGTACCCTCATGCGACATCAGTGTAACATGAAGCAATTTCTAATTAATCCTCTCTTTGCCCTGGTCCTTGTGGACAAAGCTTTCAAAGGAAACGTCATTACAAAGAAAAAAGGCGTCCGTCCTTTCAATAGCGATTAATCGGAGCGGTCTTAATGTGCTTGTATTTTCTCCGGCATCGAAATGCGGTTACATGTTCGGCGACGGTGTTCGGTGATGGGAGCTGGGCACTATTTTAAGAATATCTGGTGCTAATTTTGGTTGTGTCATTTGTCTGCAGGATAATCGGTTTAACCATGACATTGACGCTCGAACAGGGTACAAGACGCAGACTCTGCTTTGTATGCCCATTAAGGACTTCAATGGTGACGTTATTGGAGTTGCTCAGGTGAGTAAGATGAACACGTGGTGTGTAGATCCCTGTTGACGGGTGATGAATCACGATCTTCGATGCTCTTCTCTGATGATAAAAACTGAAGATAGAGCCTAATTTCATGACAAGAGAAGGAATGCTGAGTATTAAACTATTAAAAGTTAAAAAAATCGTGATTTTTACTTTGTTGTAACCAATAATGTGGACATTGTCGTAGCAGTTACTGAATATAATATCAGTGCGGGACATGAATGTAAAAAGACGAAACTTATGCTGTTGGGTTACTAGAGCTAAGTTAAATATATTTATATAGTTCGTATTTTAGTTCCTGGGAATGGTCCTAGATGGCAGGATTGGCTGTATCACTCAGCTGGACTGATGAGCAGTTTGAAATTGTTGCTGACAAAAACGAACAGTACTCAGAAATTTCAGTACATTTTTGTGACACGGGAAGGCTTTTGTGCCCAATTAATGTCTTCTGATTGACAGCTGCATGCTTTAAATTTGTACACATGTTTTAAAAACGAATTTTGTGAAGTTAACATATTCATTGCAAAATCCCCAGGTTCTAGTACTCTTAATTTATAAATGAAGTTTATCACTTCATAAGGACATGCCTTAGCATTACGTCCTTTACTCATAAGCTTGTACTGGTCTGTACAGAAGTGTTAACAAGGTAGGCAGTGTATGCAAAACGTAATGTGTGGTGCGTTTGCATAACCATTTTTCCAGTGGGAACACAACAGTGTGTTCTGTTTGTATTGTTGGGCTGCATGTCACTGTCAACAGTATAAATTTATTTTGCACTAAAATTCTTTTATGGCGATTTTATCTTACTGGAAACAATAAAACGTACTGAGGTCTTTATGCAAGGTGCCGAATGGGCCTTTTTCTTTTTTTATCCAAATTCGAAATTATTTGACACTTTTCCATGATAAAAGTCCGTAGTATCAAAATCGCTGCGTCTGTACAACGGGAGTCACGCTGTTTTGAAAAGTCTCTCTGCCCCACATATCAAATGTAATCATATGCTCCTTTTGGATTGTAAGTTACATCCTTGACTTACTACTGGGTTTTCAGGAGGGGAAAAAAATCCATATATTGTGAGTATTAAGAAACGCAAATCAACACAAAACTGAAAATTTCAATGAAGTTTGTCCATTGGCTGTCTTCTCCACCTGTGCGTCCAGTGTCACACTCTGATTCTACAGATTCTTCTAAGTTTGTATTTAAATCAGGCATGTCAAGATCAAAATTGTCACATGATATATCATCTTATGCCACAAAGTGCATTTGTGAAGTGGGATTTCATGCATGAAGGCTGCATTCTTTTGCCACAGTCTTCTTAATGTTGCAGGTGATCAACAAGCAGACAGACACATGTTTCACAAGTAACGATGAGAAAGTTTTCTCCAGTTACTTGCAGTTCTGTGGAATTGGGCTAAGGAATGCTCAGCTCTATGAAAGGAGCCAGCTTGAAGTGAAGAGGAACCAGGTGCTTCTCGATCTGGCGCGAATGATCTTCGAAGAACAGAGTACCATCGAACATATGGTGCTTCGAATTCTCACACACACCCAGTCACTCATACAGTGTCAAAGGGTTCAGGTATGTGTGTAATGTCTGCAACAAAAAAATGCATGCCTTCTGTGGAACGTAGCCAAAAATACAGCTAGTATATGCTTTTCTATTTTTCATGAAGTGCATGTAATGAACACGTGATGGGGCTGTGTCTGTGTTTTACTCTGAATATCTCATAACCATAACTGTTCAGTGGATGCCAGTGTATTAGGTGCTGGCTGTTTGAAGTATTATTTTTCATGTGCTTTTAATTTTTGTTAAGATAACTGACTGCAGTGTATAGGATACAGGCTGGTTGACCAAGGATTCAGAATAGATTTGTGAGATTTTTCTCTTCCCCATTTTCCATACCACCACTTGGGACCACCTCACCTCCTATCAAGGGGATTTTGGAGGGGAGTGGGAGTCTACCTGGAAGTGAAGTGGCCATGATAGTAACTGACCACTCAACCTCCATCAAATGCTGAGGCTATGAAGGCCTCAACCTACAGTTCCATTTTCCCATACCTCTTCATAGCATGATACTTTATTATGCACAGGGATGACTTCACCTGTGTCTTTGCTGTATCATTTTGATGTAATATATTTTAGTTTAAGCTTAACTTGAAAGAGTCAAGTCTTTTGGAATGTTATGCTTTGTTGACCACCATTGGTTCACCAATCACACCTGCCTGTTGCCACCCATATCATCCATACTTGTATAATATAACCATGTATTCCTGCAGAGCTACAGTTCATGGACTGTTTGGCCCTGAAGATGAAGAGACTGTGATCCCTAAAATTGTCAAGATGTTTTTAGCAATCAACATGGTGTAACCCAGAAGACAACACCACACCACTATTAGAACCTCAGATCTCGCAAGCGTAAATTGAATTCAATCCTTGTAAGAACTGTGCTGCAAATTTTTTTCCCCATATTGGTTTCCAGTTTATTACATAAATTTCTTACTTGTTCATTCAAATGTCTATGTCTCCTACCTGACAGTACTTTTTCCTGAAATAATGAACTTGGTGAAGACAACCCTTCAGTATTAATAAATTACTTTTGTTTGCAGGTATTGCTAGTCCACAAAGCTTCAAAGGGTAGTTTCTCACGAGTATTTGACTTCGAAGCAAATGACTTATATGGGGAAGAAAATGATGCTCGGACCAGGTGAGTAGTTCTGTGTGAACAGCAATAACCCTACAAGATTTGAGATTCTCGTAGCAGTGACCATGAAGGGCACTGCTGCAATGTCATGCCATGTTATATGGTGGAAACTGGTTCCTTGATGCCAATATGATTAATTTGCAAGTGAAACTTATTTGTGAACAAGTAAAGCCTTGCCGTAATGTTATTCCCTCTTGTTCCCATCAGTCTGCACCGGTTCTGTCCTTTCTCGTTTAGCTAGCATTTCATATTAGTTGTCTTAAAGTATGGTTCCTTTACCATGTGCCTTAAACATTCATTTATTTACCTGCAGTCTAAGTAACAGAGTTAAATCTGTAGTGAGTTGTATATTATAAGATCCTTATTGAGGGTAGTTTAATTTTTGTACTATATAGCACTGTTATTACATACTAAGTTATAGACTGTTTTAAGTATGGGATCTACAGTAACAACAACAAAAATGGGCTTATAAAGAGCCACGGTAATGTTCAGATTATAACAGTGTATGATTTTTGGTCATGTGTCAGTGCAGTCTTGTCTTATCAGCTAATGGAAATTTGATGTAAGATACAGTACTAGAGACTGTTCAGCGTTCAGAGTGGCCTGTAACTTGGCCCTTACTGAAGCAAAATAAGTCTAGTCTACATCCTCAAATACTGTTTCTTTAATATCCATTTTAATACTGTTGTCTGATCGAACTCCATGTACTAAGTTTTCTAAGTCTGTTCACGTTTTGGTACTAAAATTTTCTGTGTCTGTTTCATCTCGCCCGTGTATGCTGCATGCCTTGCCAAATGTAATGGAGATGAAAAAGTAACATGTTTCCTGTGTGAGAAGTATTGAAAGAATGTATTATCTTTTGTACTTATTTAATGTGAAAATCTGTAATGTGAAACAGTAATTTCAGTGTACTTGTTTCCATGAGCTCTCACACACATGCAGTACAGATCTCCCTAATCCAGCTCCTTTGTCAGTTTTGATTTTTTCAAAGTCATGTTTATGGGTAAATACAGTAATAAGTTGATTCTAGCACAAAACAGTCTGCATGCACTTTGTGCCATGGCTTTTAAATGTAAAAAATCGCATGTGCAGTGATGCCAACTGACTCACTGCGGAACACCTTGTGCAAGAACAAAAGATCTTAAGATGTATGAAATTCGTAATAAATATGCTACTGAAATGAAACAGTGAAAAGAAGACTAAATTATAACTTAAGCCAAGATGAAAATGCCTGACTTCAGCCATGATTATCATAAATTTTTTGTAGTTTTTGCTACAATATGGGAGGTGCCAAGATCATGGAGTTTGATATGGGAGGTGTTGTTATGCCAGTAGTTGTTTATCTTTTAATTCCCATTTTAATACGGAAATGTTTGCGTTGTTTGTTCTTGTTGCAGCCCATTTGAGAGTCGATTCCCCATCAATATCGGTATTACGGGTTATGTAGCCACCACAGGTGAGGTATGTAGAGGAGTGGGCCTGACTCCTGCTGCATGTAGTGAATGGCTTATGAGTTGTTTGTTGTAGTGACTTGGAAGGTGTAAAGTAGCCTGGTGGTGAATACAGTGTTTAAAAGCCAAATTGAACACACAAAGTCATTCAGGAAAGTGATTGTCTGTTTCATGACAGATGTGGTTCTTCCCCTCCCCCCTTTTTGTGTGTGTTTGAAACATTTGTGGGCAAAACCTGATCATTAGTTTGGTCCTTTCAGTTGGACAGGGAGACTGGAGTGCAAAAACATCAGTTACCAAAGCCTAGTGCCAACATTAGGAACACTCATATTTTTACCTTAACATCCATAATACAGTAGAATTCCTTGAAACTGGATGCTGATACTCCAGAAATCTTGGTACTTCTGCAGTTGGACATGATGTTGAGTGAGGTGTTTACAGCAATGTATTCAGAAGGAAAACCCATTACTGGGCTTATGATAGTTGAAAAAGCTAGATCTTTTTATGATGCAATGAAAATAACTGACAAGTGGTAATTATTTGATAGCTGGCTGCAAAGTAACAAACTAGTACCTGTAGGCAGTGAAGTCAGTACAGGTTATGTTTGATAATTTGGCAGCTGTATGTTCCTGTCAGTGCCAGATTAAAGGAATTCTATTGTATTTGTACTCTTATGTCATATATGTAGGTACAGGTTTGGTAGGGTTAGAATATACAGTAAATTTTAAGGGAGTAATGGAGGTGAAGTAGACTGTATTGAACAGGACAAGGAATTAGGTGATCTGTTTCTTATGTGAAGATTTTTGCTGTCATTTTGCCTCCATTCAATTTCATTTTTCTGCTGGAGTAATGGCTAGTTGTGTATGAAACTGAAACATTATATATATGTGTGTGTGTGTGTGTGTGTTACAAAATGTCAACCAGTTAGGTGTGTGTATATGTGTATATATTACAAAATGTCAACCAATTAGGTATGTATGTGTGTGTGTTACAAAATGTCAACCAATTAGGTGTGTGTGTGTGTTACAAAATGTCAACCAATTAGGTGTGTGTGTGTTACAAACTGTCAGCCAATTAGGTGTGTGTGTGTTAAAAAATGTCAACCAATTAGGTGTGTGTGTGTGTGTTACAAAATGTCAACTGATTAGGTGTGTGTGTGTGTGTGTTACAAAATGTCAACCGATTAGGTGTGTGTGTGTGTGTGTGTGTGTGTTACAAAATGTCAACCAATTAGGTGTGTGTGTGTGTTTTACAAAATGTCAACCAATTAGGTGTGTGTGTGTGTTTTACAAAATGTCAACCAATTAGGTGTGTGTGTGTTACAAAATTTCAACCAATTAGGTGTGTGTGTGTGTTACAAAATGTCAACCAATTAGGTGTGTGTGTGTGTGTTACAAAATGTCAACCAATTAGGTCTTATGCAAGACATTTCATAGAATGCCCTGTGGGATCCATTACTGGAAGTTCTGTGTGTGCAGAGTAATTCTTTGCTAATTTAACTTCAACATTCCTTACAAAAATGAAACTTTTGAAGCTGTTACTACATATAATGAACATTTACACAATCTCTTCAGTATTTACTACTTTCAGAATGTTTCATAACTGAACATTTTAGAGTGTGAACAATGGTACAGGCTCTGGAAAATGTAGTTTTCACCTTTATACTGAGGGCACCTTTGCAATCTGCACACTGTTCTTTGCAACACAGAGAAGGAAGGGCTGGGGGCTGTTGCCCAGATATTTAAAAAGCCAAACGGTGGTGTGCAAGTACACACTGCTGTCAAGCTAATGAACTTGAATCTTCTTTCAGTAAATGGCCCAGCTGTGGAATGCCTTGGGATATCCCCTTTATATGCATAGCGTTTACTGCTACTGTTTACAGTTGGAGTAACAAGTGTTTGTAGAAGTATATAAAATGAATATGTTTTATTTCAGACAGTAAATATTCCAAATGCTTATGAAGATGAGAGGTTTGATTCTTCAGTTGATGAAAGCTCATGCTTCCGCCACAAGACGATCCTGTGTATGGCGATCAAGAACTCCTCAGGGCAGATCATCGGTGTAATTCAAGTAAGATAGCTTACATGTGTATTTCCATGGTAAAAGTCTCATTTTGACAGATACTGTTAGCAGCATATCTGTTCTGAGGAATGCTGATTTTAATTGATTGAATTGAAAACGTTCTGTATTTTTTTCAGCTCATCAACAAATTTGATGACCTACATTTTACAAAAAATGATGAGAACTTTGTAGAAGCATTTGCAATTTTCTGTGGAATGGGAATCCATAACACACATATGTAAGTATACATCATCTATAGGTGTAAATTTGAAAATATGATCAGAGTTTCTGTGGGTCCAGACTTAAGACTTTGTTTTAAAGTGCATTTTCCTTCGTGCATGGAAAACCTTCTGGGTGCAGAGAATATTTCCTATAGGGTGTAGATGTTTGAGATCACTGTGTTATCTGTAAGCAATAATGTTGCATCCTGTATCTTTGGTAGGTACGAGAAGGCTGTGATAGCAATGGCAAAACAAAGTGTGACCTTAGAGGTCCTGAGTTACCATGCCTCCGCTTCATTAGAAGACGCTCAAAGACTGAGGGTGAGTTGTGTTCAAGTCAGTAACAAAGCAATGTTGTGGAAATAAGTATTAATTGTGACAAGAGCTTTAAATTCCAGTGTCATGTACCTTCCTGACCTCAGCCTATCCAGTAAAATGAAGGGTTTAATTATTTAGGTTAGAGTACTTTTGTATACCTAATACAATAATCTTAATAATATGTGTGATGATATAACATAAGGTGGTATATTTGGATGGCATTATTAGCAGCCATATCATCACATATTGCACACAGTGGAGAGTTTGAAGTTTGATACTTGTTTTGGACTTAGGATAGCTCAGAAACCAAATATTAAAAATTGATAGGTGCACAGTCCTAACCACAATTTTTTTTATTTGGAAATGACAGTTCTGATATAACTGGAATGTCAAAAGTCTTGTTTTCTTAGAAATTTCTGTTTTGGGAATTAATTTGAATTTTCTTTGTCCTATATAAAACACACTTGAATGTATAGGATTTTGTAAATAGAGTGGTTGTTCATTTTTAGAAAGCAGTATTAAAAATTACAGTCTCCACCACTCTAAATAGTTAGCAATAAAAGGGAGAAGTATAAGGTGTGCATTATGACATGATACAACATCTTGAATGGAAACTGAATTACTACTAACTCTTCTGTTCATGGTATACACAAAATATATTCAAATATTGTAAAAACATGCATACCTTTAGGACTTTGTTAAGAGACTACCTTGTTAAAAATGCCGTTTATTTCATTGAGGAATTTCTATCTGCTGGTCATAACAATGTAGACACATGAACGTTCATATTTAATGTGTATTATTATCGTGTGTGTGTATGATCGTTTCTTTGTAATTTATCATGTTCTTAATAATTTTATGTAATTTGTAACTTATTTACTTGACTTAATTGCTTATTGCAATTTAGCTCTTTTCATGACGAATTCAACATTCAATCCAACTTGTGCAGATGATGGATCTGTGAATGAATATGTATATGCATGTGTATATGTAGTTTTCTTTCTGCTGTTGTTGTTAATACAGAGTTATATATTGACACAATCATTAACTTTGATAATTTAATTAAGTTATATTAAAATACAGTAAAAGATAATGTGATTCACAGTACTTACAAGATTTAAATATTGTGTCATGCAAGTGGTGACAATGCAACATGCAGAATGTAAATGAAGAAGTGTGATGAATTATGAGAGTTCAGCATTTTTGGGGGGGAGTTATATAAATAAATAACAACTTTAGTGCCTTGTGTTGTAGTTGATCTACTGTAGCATTAGACCAATGAGGTATCTAAAATTGAAAACAATGTATTTGGAAAATTTTTACACTCAAAATTACAGTTAAACTTTCCAGTTGTGTTTTTATGGAGTACAAGTCTCAAACAGGAGATGAAGGGTTTGAGATGGCTATTTAATTTCTTTTATGATTAGCCCTAACTTCTTAACCTTCTCTCTGATTCAAATACCCTCTGTAATACTGACTGATTCTGTTATCTATTTCAGAGCCTCAGAGTTCCATCTTCCCAGCATTTTCAGCTGTATGATTTCAAATTTGATGATATACACATGGATGATGATGATACTCTGAAGGTAAATCAGTTTTTATGAAGTCAGGTGATATGCAAATTATGAAAAACCCAGATTACCGGAACACAGTAACAGTTTTCTATGAATGAACAGAACATATTATATATTTACTCTATTACTGTCTTCACATTGCCCCTATTTTGTGAAAAAGGGACAACTCACAAAATACTAGTTTTACAGAAGAAAAATTGGAGCTCCGTTTTACATGTGACAGATGCTTTGAGAGGTCACATAACCATCACCTTCCTTGGTTATTCTTGCAGATGGAGTTATCATCTTTTTACTTATAGTGGACCGTTAGGTGAATGATTCCCGACACATAACTCAGTTTAACTCAAAGTGGCAGTTAGCCCCATTTACAAAACAGGGGTGACATGATATCTCTAATGATCTGGAGCACATCAGAACATGGCTCCAGTACTTGAGTATTTTAAACATGAAAAAGGTTATCTGTCACCATTCTATGAGTAGTGTAAACGTATGATTCAGTATTTGGCAGGTCATAAAACTGTTTGTAAAATACTTTGAAACTTGGTACATGACTGTTTGATGCAGTGCAAAAACTAAGCTTCATAGTCTGTTGGCTGGGAGTAATATATGATGCATAGGCCAGGAGAGCATAGTGAGTATAGCGACTTGCCACGGGCTGGATTGTCTGGGGTTTGAATCCCAGTGGAGGCAAGATTTTCTGCACCTCTACAGACCTGCCCTGATTACCTCCCAGCCTTCTTTACAATAGGTACTGTGTCCCTGCCTTTGGGGCCTGGTGTTGACCACCCACCCCCATGTAGCACCAAAGTCTAAGAAAGAGTGGAGGTATACCTGTGTTCCCCATCTGGGCTGTCATGGCCTGTTCTTTGGCTTCAATATGTAATGTACTCCAGTAATGGGTGGTGTTTGATTAATTATCTTACTTAATGGATGAAATGGGAATGAAGTTAGTTAAAACATAAACAATTAAAAAAAATTATTGAAAGCAACATTTGAGTACATTGTATTTTGTGCATCTCTGTGGGATGGTATTTAACTTGTCCATTCAGAATTGACATGGAGGTAAATATCTGCCACAGCTAATAGAATAAAATTATACGTTTTTTATGGTATTTCATATATGGGGTTTTCAGCTATGGTGGTGCCAGCTTCCTTGCAAAAGCAAGCTAACCTAGAGTAGTTGCTTGCTTATTCCATGTTTATGCTGCATTATGTAATTAAAACTCTGTATAAATATTGTATATGAAAGGTATAAATTATATTGAGTTACAGATAATTATATGCTATGGCAAGTATGTAATACAGTGAAACAGTAGTGGTGACTCTTGTTTTGATTCTAGGCTTGTATACGGATGTTCCTAGATCTTGATTTCATAGAAAGGTTCCACATAGACTATGAAGTACTTTGTAGGTGGCTGCTTAGCGTAAAGAAGAACTACCGCAATGTAACCTACCATAACTGGAGGCATGCCTTCAATGTAGCTCAGATGATGTTTGCCATCATCACAGTAAGTACAAGGCAATTTGCATGGTTTTGTATGTCTTGAAGGTTTGACACTGTGTTGGAAGTCAGGATAGTGTAGCTGGTGTAGCAACAGGGCTTCTGGCTGGGCAACTGAGGACTTGTTTGATCCCCAGCAAACGTAACAGATTGCTACATTTCTAAAGTGTCTAGACCACGTCTGGGAACCACCCAGTCTCTAATTCGGTGGGTACTGGTGGGGGGGACTCTTTCTGTGGCAGCTGAAGTGTGAAGTGAGGCCCCCCATGTACCTTCCTGGCATGTATATGGACAACTGTATATTTATCTGTACCACAGATTGTTAGTGTCTGTATGTAAATAGTGTGTGCATCATGTGTCTTAACGTGTTATTTTCCTCTGTGTGAGTTAAATTGTTTGCCCACTGTGTACAGAAAGTGCTTTTACTATTTTGGAAGGTGTTATGTCATAAAATGGAGTTTTTTTTTTAATCTATTGAAGTCAGCTCACTTGCTTATGGGCATTCTTTTGTTTCAATCAAAAATAAAGGTGTTTACCAGTTTTAGATAAAGATCTAAAGGTCCCTTTTTTCCCTTTATTTCTGCAAATTTCATCATCTTCTACAGCCCTGTAGTGTGGAAAATAGCAATGATGTGTGTACAAAGAACATGGAACATAGTGATGGTGTTAATATATGCAACAAATATCTATTTTCACTGCAGTGTTGTATATGTATATCATAACCAGCAAGGGCTGCCGTTCATGTTGCTGCTGCTCTGTATAGTTGTAGAGAACAAAGGATAGTCTGTAAGTGGTGCATTTATTGCAATAATAACACACTGCAGACAACTCAGGTCACAGTTTTGATTATTGATTTTCATTTTAGGCTACTCAGTGGTGGAAAATATTTGGTGAGATTGAATGTCTAGCTCTGATGATTGCTTGCCTCTGTCATGATCTGGATCATCGTGGAACCAACAACTCATTCCAGATAAAGTAAGTCCTGTGTACCGACTTAAAGCTGTGTGACTTTTCAGAGTGTCTTATGAAACTGTGACTTCATTGGAATAAACTTGTGCATTGAACTCCCAGAATTTCTGTTCAGATAATTTGTTTTTTTATTATGTAGCTTGTCTGTAGAAATACAGTGTTGAAGAAACTTGCTTTCCCCAATTCCTGTAGAGTGACTACTTTTTGTGCAGCGCATACTTCTACTGTCTTAGAAACTTTCTTTGTCAGAGAGCTGTAAGTGAGTGGTGCTGTGACTTCGTGGTTGATTGCAGCTTGGACAAACCTTTGAGTTTCATAAAAGCAGGACATTTTTTGAATAGCGAAGAACTGTCACTTTCCCAAGGCATTAGTTGATTGTTTGTTATGTGTATGAGGCTTGTATGGAATAGACTGGATCCATTGGCTGTTCCTTCCTTGTCAAGTTTATGGAAGGGAATTGTATGGAGAGGTAAAAACATTTGTTGAGGGTAAGCCTAGTTAATGTACTTCTGTAGGCTAATGCTGATGTTCTATGTGTGCGTCTCACTGATATTTTAGATTTCACATCTTTTCACCATGTACACCATTAGGAGAAGGTTTTAAGTGAAAGGTATAGTGAATAGTTTGTGGGTTGGACAATCCAAAGTTTGAATCTGGCAGAGGTTAAAGATGTTTCCCTTCTCCAAAACATTCTGAATGGCCTATATTAAGTTATTACTGGGGGCTCTCTACCCTGGGTGTGAATTTCTTTGGATGGTTTCTTCTCCATTTTTCTTATTCTTATTTCTGTCTGTATATTTTAGTGTATGAACCTGTGAAATAATAATACAAGTCCAGAATTTTCTGTTGAATGACACTAATATTATCCAAAATCACAAATTTCTGTAGCCATCAGATTAAGATTTCTGATCAGCATTGTTATAAACTTTGCATTGGTATGGTAGCTGATACGTTCCATTTTGTCTGGTGGAATGTACACTCTGACACATGTGATGGTCCTAGCGAAACAAAAAAAACACACACACACACACAGGCGCATTTGTGTGCAAAGGTACACTCACAGATGGTACATGAGGTTTACTAAGAGGTGTAAGAAGTAAGTGTGGCTCACAAGATCCATTTTTTAACAACAAATGATTACTGACATATATACTGTACAGCAGTATGGAAATAAAGATTTTTAATGTTGATGTACTTATCACTTCATCAATAAAAGTAGTTAATGTGAATGAACAGTTTAATGGACAAGACAGGAACAGTAGTTTGAATTGTGCACCGATGTTGCACAGACTGGACAGTAGCATAAATGAGCATTATGCACTAATGTTGCTTGCAGGGCTTCATCACCGCTCGCCCGGCTCTATTCCACCTCTACAATGGAGCACCACCATTTTGACCAGTGCATCATGATTCTTAACAGCCAGGTAATGGACCAGTGTTGTACTTGAGTTGTATGTGGATGGGATTGCAGTATTATAATTTTAATTATGTAGTATTAATCTTAGATCTTGATGCAGGAAGCAATTATAATTTTTGGTCAGGAAAAGTAAGAGTTGAAAATTGGATCTAGTGAGTATAATTTCTGTCACTGCATTGAAACAAATGTTACATATAAATGTAATTATTTCCAGGGCAATCAAATCCTTGCCAATATCTCACCAGATGAGTATTCCAGAATAATAAAAGTGTTGGAAGATGCCATTCTGTCAACAGATCTGGCTGTGTACTTTAGGTACAGTATTACATCAGATTGATAGATTGTAGATGATGGGTGCAGGGTGAGACTGGCTGTGTGGCATTGCAGCCTGAAATGAGCTTGATGGTTATTGAGGTTGAGGATAGGTGTGCATATATATATATATATGCATCATTTACTGAATACTAAGTGGGTATTTAAATAGAATTACAAGACAACAAAACAGTTTCAATCAGACACAAGACAGTATTTTTTTTTATTTTGACCTTGATGACCACATGTTTCCACCACCTGACCATCATCAGGCCACCTTTACAAAACATGTAATAAGGTACATGCAGTGCAGTAGAGGTAAAGCAGTCCCGTTACAGGCCTGGAGTGGCCCAGAGGGTTCCAGGAAGTTAAGGTTCCCAGATTACATGACAACAGCACAGGGTGGTGGTAAGTTTGTCAGCCTTACGCACCGGCCGCTTTTACCCCCAGGAAATACTCCTGGTACTCATTTCTCTTAGAGGCTGAGTCGACCCCAGGGACACAGTGCGATCGGAAGGATTATATCTATAAAAAATTCCAATGACACCATTTGGAATCGAACCAGCGACCTTCCGATTTCTAGCACAGCACCTTAACCATTGTGCTACCACATCCCCCACATGCAGTGCAGTGCAGTACCTTATTCTAAGTTGGAGTTTGTCAGTTTTTCCTCATGTATTGTTGGTGGGGGTATTTACTGCCTGGGCTAAAAATATTTTTAGCAAATGGTATTTGTGCCCTTTATGTTGCTTTGTATGTTTGTTTATGTGTATTTTTATTAGTTGTTTTATTGTTTTGTACAGTTATGGTTTGTGTCGTGTTATAAAAGGAAGTTTTATTCGTGCTTTTTTGAGTAAGGTACTTGCAGTGCACTGTGTGTACCTGTTTCTAAGTGTTGTAAAGATGGCCTGATGAGGGTCAGGTGACCAAAACATGTCGTTATCAAGATAAAATAAAATAGTATATTATTGTGTTGGGCTGAAACCAGAAACTGTTGTATTGTCTTTTAATTTAATAAACTAAACAGGATGTCCTCCATTTTTGAAAGGAAAGTGTATAGAAGAATTTTAGGCCCAATATATGACAATGAAAAAGAAAATTGGAGGATATTAACCAATAAAGAAATTTATTAAAATAGAAAACTGTCTCAGTGACATCATGTTCTTTGTGTGGCCTGCCATGGGTTGAAACCAGACTTTGACAGTAATAGGATGGCAACTAACTGCCAGAGGGTCATGGAATGATCTTGTATGCAAATAAACAGTTAGTAGCATGAGTAGGAATAAAGCGGCTGAACCCAGTAACAATTTTGAGTCATGCCATGTACATGTAAGTTGAGCAAAGCAAGTTGAATAAATTGGGGAAGTTCCATTTGTTATGTTTGGTTTAATTTGTTTTGCTGATTACGTTATGTTTGTGGTTTTTGTATTATTTATGATCCAAATGTACCTCAGGTTATAGTACCACCCTTGCCAATTGAGTTTTTAACCTTATTTTGTTTATTAAAATCAGTGAAAAGCGTTGGGAGTCCAAACAAAGTGTGTTGGTTCAAAAACTATTCATGTTGGGTGGCAATTTTGCGGCTGTCATTTTATGATGGAGAGATTTCTGCAACCTGTCTTATGTTGGTTGATATTCAGACTTTATTTTGCTGTAGTTTTGAATTTTCATGATAAAAATTGTTGAATCCTCAGCAAAGTACATGGCTTATAAAATTGAAAATGGTAACTTGATTCAACCTTCATATCAACAGTCAGCTGTGACCTTTGCCATGTGAACCATACTCTTATCTGTCAAACAAGTGTATTAGCAGTGTGCTTGGCTATAGGCCAGATGACCAAGGTGGTGCTTTGATATCTGGCAGAGGCTAGAGATTGTTCTGTTATGTATCCAGCTGGCTTTAGGCACTACACAGCCCTCTTATCCAACAATTAGTAAGGGCTGTTTCCCCATCTCTGCCTAGTACCAAAGTTAATCATTTGTAGAGCTGTACCACCCCTTCCCCATATTTCTTCCTGGTGTGGTGACTAAGTTGTTGGAGATGACTTGGTATGTTTGATGGTGATATCTGCTTGTCTCTAAGGAAGCGAGGTGCCTTCTTCAATCTGGTGCGGTCTGCCACCTACAACTGGATGCGCGATGATCATCGAGAACTTTTGAGAGGAATGACCATGACAGTGTGTGACTTGGCTGCCATTACAAAACCGTGGGAAGTTGAGAAAAGGGTCAGTTAATAACTGCATGTCTTTTTGTACATACTTTACGAAGTTTTGGTGATTACCTGACCTGTTGTCATTGACTCTGTCGAAATTTGGAATTGAGTTGAATTTCTGATTCTGATTGTTTACATACGAAACAGTTGTCTTTCCTGCTACCAGTAACATAGTTTTTCTTTTCCTCTTCCAGCAGGAATGTTTGTGTCTAGTGGTACAATTTCAGCATGGGTTGATCTGATCAATACTGGCACTTCTTTATTGCATTTGCTACAACTGTAACTGATCTTGGCTCTAACTACATTAATTTCATTTAAAGTGAATCCTATAGCCGAAAATTTTTTTTCCTTAGATTCAAAATGTTAGCGGAGTGTCTGATAACCCAGTATTTATATTACAACTTTATCTTTATTTCTAGGTGGCTGAATTGGTGTCAAGTGAGTTCTTTGAACAAGGGGACATTGAACGTCAGGAGCTGAATATTACACCAATTGTAAGTAAAGCTAGTGTGCTACTTTACATATAGGGAATGGTGTATAAACTTGTGTGTAGATTTAAAGAAGCTTTGGTTACTCTCAAGTCTCTGTGAAATCTTTCCGTGATCATTTGTGATGTAGTGATATTGCAGGAGTGAAAGAAATATCAAACATGTAAATGATAAAAGAGATACTGGTGCAGATGCAGATCTTAAATTTTCTTAAAATGCTGTGAGCACAAATTCGCTGAGTGTTTTCAAACCGTAAGCAGTTTCATACTGAAATTCTTACTTGCTGCCAAATGGTACAATGGTCTGCATTTTTTTCTTTTGTTCTTGTAGTACTTCCAAGGATAGATTAGAGCATGTGTGCAGTTTTTCAGAGGTATTGTGCCAGCACATGCCGGTAGTTGGAAATTATGTTACAAGAGCAGATTTTTGTTGTATGACTTATCCTGTGTGCCAACCAATTTAAAGCATGGTGTTAAACTCTGGTATTTGTAACAATCCAGGACTGTATCAGTTATTTAATTTCTCTTGTGTGCAATATGAGCATGAAGATATTTTATATGAAGCAAACAGTGTATAATTTTTGTGTATCCTATTAAAAACTTTGAATGAAGGAATTGGTGTATTGAATGAGAATTTGAAGCTTTACTGCATTCTGCTTCTGTAAGTTAGATGTGTTGAAGGGTGACAGTTATTAAAAGTCATTGCTTATTTGAACCTTATAATTTAATCACCTCCATTTATAGTCACTTCTTAATGTATGAAGTAACCCTTTTATTGCAAGTAGTATAATTATACAGAAATCAAATTATAATTTGTTAGTTCTTTTTGCAGGATATCATGAACAGAGAAAAGGAAGACCAGCTTCCCTTAATGCAAGTTGGATTCATTGACTCAATTTGCCTCCCAATTTATGAGGTACTGTATCTTAATTTATGTTTCTGGAGGTCTGTGTTAAGATGTAATTATAGATAGTGACAGCAATATAAAGTGTGATTATATCATTCTAACATAACTACTGCACAAAAATGTAGACACATTAATTGTAATGGGGCATTCCAGGCCTTGTTTTGTCCTGGTAGCTGTACAGATTAAGGCATACCAAATCTTGGACAACTTAAACTCTAACATTGTGAGTTCATATCCTCTTCAGGTAATGGATGTATCCTTTTTTAATTACTTTAAAGATTTATTTCCTTTTTGTGAGTGTATGAAGAGTGAGATGGTGATTTCAGATATGTTGAGATGACATACCCGTGGGGTGACAAGCCTGTAATTTCTACATTACATCACTAAGTATGAATATAGTGTCTGATCTGTCATGCCTAATATATAGATAGCAAGTGTAAGACTAGAGGACAAGCAAGAGCCAGGTGTCACATCCAGTGCCCAAGTGATCTGATCTGTACAGATGACTATTTTGATATGGAACTTGATAGAACACATCCTGTTCTATTTGAAAGCTTGATTAACCCTTTAAATGCCGAGTTAAATCCCATCTGCCATTTGCTGGCATTATTAGGAGCTCACCATATTCTCCACATTAGCAGGATAAGGGTTAAAACATAGTTGATCTTCAGTCAAAACACAACATATGTTTATTTTCTCACTCTATAAACTACATGTTTCTGAGTGAAACATGTAGCTAAAGAGTGAGAATAAATGTATGTTGTATCTTTTGAACTATTAATACAGTAAAATGTCGCTGTAACGAACGCCAGTATAACGAAATGTTCAGAATTGCGAAATTATTTTTAGGCCCCTTCCCTTTTCCCTATTTAATCTGTGTTAAAACATTTCATTTTAACGAATTTAGAACTGTCAGTATAACGAATTAAAATTTCGCCTTTTGCGTATGTTTAACTTTGTTTTTTCAAAATATAATTGCAATTCATCCTGTTTTATAATATAAATATTTTTACATTATTTTTATTATTCAGACGATATGGTAGCCATTTTCCATACATGTACGCGATTGGTCGAGCAGGATATCGATTTGAAAGTAACCAATACGCTTTGCGCATCTTCCAATGCAAGAAGTCACGCTATTGGCTGAGTAGGATCGCAAAGTTTACAATCAACCAATGAACGTTACGATTTCGTATCTCTAACTTCTACCCTATTTCGTTTATTCATGTCGCATCACGCGTTGATTGTTTGTCGTTCATTCGTAAAGCAACATGTTTATTAGTGTGCCTGTTAACTTTATACCATCGCCAATATGGATAAAAAGAAGCGACAGCAGTTCTCTTTAAAAGAAAAATGCGAAATACTTCTGGAAGTGGAGAAAGGAGGGATAGCGAAGAAGTATGGCTTAGCCCTTCAACACTATCTACTTTTCTAAAACAGAAAAGTAACGTAGAACAGAATATTGATGCCGATGCCCTTGGCCCACAGCGAAAGAAGATGAGGACAGCAGACTACGAGGAGGTGGACAAAGCTGCTTATACGTGGTTTGTTGAAATGTGGGCCAAAAGCATCCCTATAAATGACCCACTGTTATGTGAGCGTGCGCGATCCTTCGCACGTTCGCTTGGGTTTCCGGAATTCATGGGGAGTACTGGTTGGCTTCATAGGTTCCAAAAAAATTAGGCATTTCCCACAAGATTATAAATGGTGAAGCTAACGATGCCCCAAAGGAAGGTGCGTCTTCATGGCGGCTGGAGACTCTACAAGCTGCCTTGAAAGAATATTCGCCGG
>Ga0123354_10003563_pt1 | contig 21560 bp, 12 predicted proteins | sample TergutLab28metaG_2_FD_97872 | JGI IMG/M metagenome (GOLD analysis project Ga0123354, IMG submission 97872) | Labiotermes labralis P4 segment gut microbial communities from Petit-Saut dam, French Guiana - Lab288 P4 | ecosystem: Host-associated > Arthropoda: Insects > Digestive system > Gut ... | reverse complement strand
TTTTAGTTTAAGTATCTTGAATGGTGCATATGGTGGAGCCTCGGAGTTGTATTATGTGTTTTAATACAAGAATACCGCTCAGTCATTGATGGGAGGGGGGGGGGGGGAGTTATGAACATATAATGTGTGTTTTGATTATCTCCACAACTTTGTATGAAACATTTCTCATTTTAAGAATAATTAAGTGAGATATGATCAAAAATGTATTTAGTTTTCGTGATAGTTATCCAAAATTCTCATCGGAGTTTACTGAAACTTGAATTTTCTCAACAGATTTTCGCAAAGTACTCAAACATCAAGTATCATGAAGATCTGTCCAGTGGCAGCTGAGTTGTTCCATGCGGACAGATGTGACAAAGCTAATAGTCACTTTTTGCAAATTCTGTGGATGCACATAAGAACCATGATGTGACAATCGACTTGTCTTTACTGGCAACATACAGTATTTTAGAATTGCACATTCTTCATCCAGCACTGGCTGATGTTAATTCTCTCTCATATACAAGCACTTTTGGTGTCTCGGGGTTAATAATGTATCATCTGTAGGGGCAGGTCAACAGTAAAGGATCCATCTTGTAAGCTGAACATTTGGCCTAGTATTGTCAGATGACAAGTTTTCCATGGTACCTCTTCTCAAGAGATTACCCCTTTATTCTCTATATGCACGAGTTTTTGAAGACAGAGACAAAAGTGTCTCGGATAAAAGTCTTTCTTTCATTTCCTTGCACATTCTTTTTGTAACTGGGTATGGTACTGATGTTATATGAAAGACAATGGCAATACATAAGGAAGTTTAACTTGGGATTAGCTTCACCAATAACTTGTGCATTTCACTTGCAATAAGCAGGAGTTCTAAGGCAATGTGAGAGTGGCTATTGAAAAACTGGCACGTGCTGGAAATACAGAGGTTGCAAAAATCTCTTCTGTTATTCCCACACTGAAATTCCAACCAGCACACTAACAATATGTACTGCCAGCTTGGTGCTAATGCTGCTATAACTACAACCACAATGCTTCAAGTCTTTGTACAAAGTCAGTATAAAGGCTCCCTCACAGGAAGTAATTACTGTGTTAAGTTGTAAATGAAATAATTCTATAGGAAACAATCAGTGCAATGCACTGATATTATTTGTCAGCATGTGACGAAAAATGAAATGAATCAAACGGAACAGTTCTTACCTACATGTACTCTGCTATCATCATCGGTCTTGTGGGACTCTAATTGAATACAGAATTTTGCTTTGCTGAAAATGGACACAAATGAAATAGAATATATCAGTTTCTTATCAACAGAATACAGCTCATAATTACAAATATTATTCCAGTTTCTTTGTATGTTACATTGTACTAGAGAAAATTATAATAGTATGTATTAAAAGACGAAAACTCAAAACACAAGGTTAAATATTACGGTTCCCTTCTTCAGGGTGAATGAATCTAGAAGCCAACCTACCAACCAACCTATCAAAAAGCTAACTAAGGGCAGAGACTTGCAGAGAGTGCAAGTTGATGGCTGTTGGTCAATTCAGCTCCTCCTGAGCACAAGGTGCACTGCTTGGCTGTGACACAGAAACCTTATAATTATAATGGGGAAACAGATATGGCTGCAGGTAGTGTGGGGGACGTGACAGTCTGATGGGTCAGGGGGACAGACAATAGTGATAACCAATAGGGCAGCTTTCCTGCAGTAGCAAAAATAGGTGATGGACAGCATTTTTTGGGTGTGGGGGTGGGAGGTGGGGTGGGGTAATGGAAAGGACATGGCGATCTGATGTAGATGGAGACAGTGGAAAGGTATTTAAGCTTTTTTTTTCCCTGAACCCACGTTCTGCACAATTATTGTTGCTTTTATTAAGAAATTCAAGACATATTTTCAGTTTTTAAAATCCTTTTCCAAATTTGACTTAGGTCCATTAACAAATGCGTGTTTCTCACAGCATATATTTATTTTAAATTAACCTTTAGCCGATGGATTTAAATGCTAATTCTCTCTCTCAACAGCCTGAGGTTTTCATGCTTAGTATTGATATTCAAATTGCTACTACGTAAACACACAGAGATCAGCTTATGGTCTTATATGATGATAGATGTTAAAGGAGAATTTTATTACCTGATATTCATACTCTGTATCCATGATGCCACAGACAGCAACAACTTGATAGTGTCGAGCTTTCATAGCTGCCAGTGACTTGCGTATCAGGCGCATTCCAGCCACTGCTGTTGCAGTGTTTCTGAATTGAGCCATCTGACGTGGAGAGTGGCTAGGGTCAAATACTAACAAGCACTGACCACCATCCTTCAACTGTTCCACGCCCACAATAGTACGGCTATGACCTTTACCAACATAAAAAAGCCATGTCTCAAACCTACTTGAAATGCATCATAAGTAACAGTACACTCAGTTATTTTACACGGTCCTCCCACTTCAGTTTCTCTTTCTTAAGTGCACATGACTTCTTAACACCATGCAAGAATGAGTAACTTGGATTGGCTTGGCTTGTCAGCAGCCACATCAACTCAACTGGCAGCCTATCAGTGCAAACAAGCCCCAGCATATCCTGAATGTGCACAGAAGACTGTGCCAGCCATTCTATGTTTTTGCTATACAGGTAGTTCAGAACAGTCTGTTCTGAAAATGAATCATACCTTGGTGCTGCAAATACAAGGGCGGTTTAAAATCATCATTCTTCTGGAAATACTCCAGTACCCAGTTAAACAACTCTGGATGGCTTCCATCAGCACTTGTAGGTCGATGAAAATCTACCAACTGACACCTGCAACAAATAAGCCCTCAACAGGATGAAATCTAAGAACAAGAAGAGGTAAAGTTAAAGTTGTCCTTGTCCACACCATGCAAGCATATGCTGGGAGGAGAGGTATAGGAGCATTCGGTAGCAGATGGGGTGAGTGGTCCACTTCATGCTCTTTAAAAAGTTCACTGTATAACAGGCCATGAAGGCCCAGAGGTGGAGTAGAGGTATAGTTATACTCTTTCTTTGACCTCGGCGCTACATGGGGTGGGTGGTCAACGCCACGCCCCAGCCACTTTACCCCCGGGAAAGACCCAGCACCTATTGTATAGGAGACTGGGTGGGCCCCAGGGCCGGTCTGGACAGGTGTGGAAAGTCTCGCCCCCCACCAGGACTCGATCCCCAGACCATCCAGCCCATAGCAAGTCACTATACTGACTGAGCTATCCCGGCCCATCCACTTCGTGCTCAAGCCATTTGATCTCGGGGGAAAGAAACTCTGTACCCATACGGTAATCTGAGCATTAAACTGATGTTAATTGTTTACTGTAATAACACCATTTCTACTAGTTCATTTTCAAGAAACAAAAGGAGCATTTACTGGAGTGTAATAATAACATGGTGAATATCAGATTCAACCCAGTAATTCAGTCAAAACACCATGGACAGCATTTAGATTGCTTGTCATCATGCAGCTTCTCACACTCTCAAAACAACTGACAATGTGAAATGTTTTAAGTTGTATCACATGTACTCGATAACCTGACAGCACCGTATTAGCTTCATCAACTGTAAGGGAATAATTACAATGGCTCATGGCTCAACCAAAACCATTTTTTTCTGATGGCATCAGAAAACCAGTTGACCAATGAATCAAAGGCATTAAAAGCAGGGCGATTATAAAGAAAAATAAATACATGTACTACTGTGTGATTATTCTGTCAAAACTTCAAATGAAGATGTTTTTAACATTTTTACTTAGACTTATGAAAACTATAAGGCAACAGAATATAAAACTGAACAAATGATAATGCAGTATCAGAGACACAGATTCACAGACAATTAACTTGGCTATTCAAATAAAGCTAAGAGCAATCTAATCTATTATAAAACAAAGGAATGTCGATATATACAAGAGAATGACATCTCTTCTTAAGGTGTACCTATATAAGACACTCCGCTACCGGACAACACTAATTACATAAACTAATAGTATATTATTGCTCAGTTCCTTTCTTTATATTTCTCACAACAGCCATCTACACTCTGAAAAATTTTCTGGATGCAGACACAGCAGGCACTAAAATGGCATAATAATATAAATTTGGAATCATTTTTAAAAAATACCAACCTAATCCTAAGTGATGAAAGAACAGTGACAACTTCAGTAGCTCCAATCCACTTCCGAGTATTGAAGAGCTTTCCGCCTAGCTGATCGCTGCCTTGAAGGTCAAATCCCTGTCCCCACGCCCATTCAACATGCTGCTGGAGACGGGAAATAGAGGGCATAGCACTACGACTGGGCATCTCCAACCCACATGTACGCCCGCCACTCATGCCATACAGTCCACCACCCACCAACGATGGTTTATAAAGCTGCTCATTGTATCCAGTGTGATGCAGCAGTGATGACAACATCATCTGCATATTTCTGCATGGAAACCAGTAATTATATTGACAAGCACATAATAAAAATTGCAGTTTTCAGTACAGTGAACATATTTGATAAACTAAAATCAACTTGACAAATATCTGCAGCTCTCTAATGGCAAAACTTTAAAATATACCAAAGTACAGTTTTCCATGTAGTCTGCAGGAAACACATACAAGAAAATAGGTTTAAATCTGATCCAGAATTTGACACAAATTAATACATAACGTGCGTATCTTCAATTTCTACACCTAACATATAACTGCTACAGCTGCAGCTATTGGAAATCTCATAAAGTGAGAAACTGTGTATGCTTATAGGTTTAACTAAATAACTCTTCAGTAGTAGAAGCAAAGGTCACCACTGGACATCCTAATGAGACAGTTCCACCCTCCCATGAACTTTATGGATTCATTCTTTCATTCCATAGTCTGTCTGACAACAGTTCCATAACCTCATCCAAAGCGAGTTCTCCACATAGTGCAATCTAGTGCTTCATCTTTCAATTACCAGTGTCCTCTCGTTTCCCTAAGATTATCCAGTAGCTGCTTATGTCTTCTTCTTCTTTTTCTTCCTATCACTTGTATGTATTTTTTTTTATTTCTATCTTTCCTTCAATGACATGTTGCAGAAGACATTTCCTATGCAAGATGTGACTAATCCAGGTAGCCTTCCTCTTTTTATTGTATGTTGGATATTCCCCTCCTCCTTGACTCTATGTAATATTTCTTAATTTCTCAAATGATCAGTCCAACAGATCTTCTCCATCCTTCTCCAGCAGCACATTTCAAAATTTTCAGGTATTTCTGATCTACTTTCTGAAGTGTCCAAGTTTCAGCACCATATTATGCTATGCTCCAAATGTAGCAAACTACTAATTTCTTCCTGAAATTTAAGTCCAGTTTACTAGTGAAAGGAGTCTTCTTCTTGCTGAATGATGCTTTTTCCATGGCAGTCCTGGATATAATTTCACGTGTACATTTGCATTATCTGTTATCTTGCTACCCAAACAGTTGAAATATGCCACATTCTCCAGTTGTTTTGATCTATCACAGTCAGCACTTGAGATGGTTGCCATGAGATTCTCATTGCCTTAGTTCTTACCACATTCCTTTCCAATCCATAATATCATCTTTATGGATCTTGGATGAAACACTGTATGCTAAAGAAATAAAGTAATAATGCAGATTTATAAAGGGTCCTAGAGCTATCCTTGTGAAGAATGAAAGACAGGAAGCAAAATTTTGCTTCCTCTGCTTGAGGTTGTTTCTTTCAAGGCAATGTGTACACAATCCTCAAATGAGGTAGAAAAGGAAAATGTTTGATATAAGTAACAAATATTAAGGTCATAGACTTTTTATAAATGCCAATTAAGAAAGACAAATCCCTTAAACTGCCAAGGTTTTCCAGATAACTCTTGTAAGGAACAATCTTTTTTTTTAAGGGATATGTTCCACACAGAAAATACACATACACTTTTCTGAAACATGATTTCTTGCTACTTTTTTTTTTTTTTATACATTAGTATGAATCAACATGCAGAACAGTAACCCTCTTATCAGACTACTGCTTAAAATATGTTTGCTGAATGCATACCGGTAACCACAACCCCAACCCTTGTCTCCATAAGTTGAAGCATAATGGTCAACTGTGGTACACATCAGAGTTCTGACAACATTTGGTGAGCTGCCACTTATTCCACGGATTTTAGGAACAAGACCTGTCAAGAAAATCAAGATTAAAAACAGAAACAAACAATTTACGACAAGAGAATATCAAATTTTGTACACCATTAGAATCTAGGAAGGAAAAAGTGATAGGAGGCTGCAGACACATGCATAGCAAGGTACTTCAAAATTTGTAAAATGCAGTTTCTTACTACAATACAACAAAATAACATTACACAATAGTGTTTTAGTTACCCATCATGTTTTAACTAGACTGTGTTCACCTTCTGGGCCATTTAAAAAAAAAAACCACTTGTTACCTGAGGTTTGTGGAAATAATGCGGAGATGAATTGAGTACAGTAAAAAAAAAATCAGGTACATAGAACACACTTATATATACACGGATTATTTTGCTATTCATTGTGGTAAGATGATAAATCATGTACATCAATACAATCATACTGACCCACATGTGATGTTTATAATATGTACTCTTTACCAAATATTATTGGCCTGAACAAATTAGGTTGGGTGTAAGATAACATAGATAGAGGACGTAGCACCAGTGCACATATAACAAACATGTACAAAATTTTAGTTAGAAGACCTGAAGGAAAGAGATCAACTGGGATACCTTGGAATATATGGGAAAATAATACTAAAATGGGTATTGTGGAGAAAGGGTGTAATGAAGTGGACTGGATTCACTTGACATTGTGATAAGTGGTAAACTCTTGTGAAAACAGTATAGCAATTACTAGTTTCCAAAGTAAGACATGTTCAATGAAATTAGTAAATATATTGTGTCCATTACTTTACCTTTGGTACAGGAGCTACCATCATCAACACCATTACTTTCTGCAGCCCGCAGTTCAATCTGCCGCTCATAATAATCAGCAACTGACATTTCACCAGCATACACAGCCTTCTGCATATTTGTGAGGCTTTGTTCCCTGAAGTTCCCCTGATTGTCCATTCCATACTGTGCCTGATCAGTGAAAAATCATCTTCTCCAGTACTCATCTACATGTAGTTTAAATCATCCTAGTAATGTTATATGAATTAACAGTCTTTAAATCTGCAATTTAATTTTCCACTTTTATTTGTGATTTCAAGTCAAGTAAAACAATATAAGTAACTATAAAATTTGTCATTTTATTTTAAAATGTTTGTTCAGGTAAATTTTGTGTTCAAATTACCCAGCAGATTATGAGTTGCTAAGCGTTTTGCATTTACTGGGCTACAAAATTTAACAACAGAATAGCTCCTAAAGCCAGGTCACAAAGAATTATGAAAAACACAGTGTACAGAGTTAAAATAAATTTGATCACAAGCTCCCTGTTAAAAAATAATTTGAAAATCTTATGCAACATACATCCTGAGACATTTAGTTTCAAAAACACAGGGTACCATCCAATGGGGTAACACATTTCTCAACAGTCACATGAGTCATGATGAAAAAGCATATTTTATATAAGATGAAAATATGAAAATTCAAGTCTTCTTAAATGTAACCACACATTGACTGGTAAATTTTTACCAAGTCAAGACAACATAATGTTCCAGAACACTTTAATCATTTATCAGCCCCGCTGTGAGGACCTCAAACCTCAATGTGAAAATATGTCACTGGTACTATCTCAGTAAAAACGCAATAATAGTGAAATTAATACATGTAAAGATTCTCACCCTTAGCATTTCGAACTCCCGCTGTTCTCGCAACCTTCGAACTTCTCTTTCTCGCTTCTCTATTTCCCGTGCAAGCATACGATCACATGACATATCTGGGGTAATTGGAGATACACCTGCAGAAGGTTATACTACGTGTTATTACATAGCATAGTACAAAATATGAGGACACTTGTGACACATATTATGCTAGTGAAAATATTCAACCATACAGCAGAAAATAAGGTGACCAGATCATGTAATAAAAGACATAGCAGTTATGGCTTGGTAGCAGATAGAAGAAACAAAACAGTTTCTGCTACTTGTATTCTTTATGGATTACAGGTTTCAGTTATGGAACAGCATGTTTTAGAGCACTATCTTCACAGATGTTCACACTGCAGGATAAATGAAACCTTGTTATGAGATTTTTTAATTAAATAAAAATGGTTTTAGGTCCTGCAATGTTAACTCTCCACAAAAAAGAAAGCTACACACATGTAGTATAATTTTTACCCTGAATATTTATATTTTGAGGAGTGAGAAAAAATTTCTGAAAAACTTATAAATCCCTTTGCCAGCTTAACTGCACGCAATATGAAACACATATCAAATAATGGTCAGTTAGCCATGCACCAAACTCCTACCTGTCATAACATTAGGAAACATTTTTTTTCAATATACATATCAGTTGGTCAAATCATGAAGAATCAGTATCATCTAATAGCCGGTACACAACCTGTGTTAAACAAACCATATAACAAACAATGGAAAGTTAGGAAAGCTCTACAAATACCTTAAAACAGAAGTGCATAAATCTTCCAAAAATCTAGGGGTCACCTCAAAGATCTAAGTGCCAGCAGGGTGATATGAAGCAAGTTCCACACTGAAGGTCCACAAATATTAGACACCACCATACAAAATATAGTCATCAGATCGCACACGCTAACACACGCACACACACACACACGAGTGGTTCATTTGTTCCTTCTATGGCTGGTAGATTGCCATGATAATTATTGTAGCTTGTTCTCTGTGTGGTAAGCACTGAGACAATTCATCATGATTGCCATGGTTATAGTGTTTTCTGTGAGGCAGAAGAATTGTTAAGCATTGAGCATAGTTGCCTGTTTTGCAATGAAACTGGTTTTGTCATGTCAAATGGTATTACACTGTCAGGACAGCTGTGGAAGTATAAGCAGGACAAACTTTTAACAGCTCAGTATAAGCGTTTCTTCACAAGCATGTTTACCACTGTCATGGTTACAGGAATAATAATATTAGATCAGAATAGTCACATGTTTTCAGTATTACTGCAATTAACAAGCACTGTTTGCAATTTCTGTTAAGGGTATAATGCTCTTAGGATAGCTAAGGAGGTGTAAACAGGACACAACTATAAAAGAGCACTATGAACATTTCTCAGCAAACATGTTTAGCAGTAAAACCATAATGTTTGATCAGAGTATGCATGTGCTTCACATTATTACTGCAACAAACAACCACTGCTTCCCCTTACAATAAATGCTGAATTATCTTTCTCATGGAAGTAAACTGTATTACGTGGTCGGACAATTAAGTTCGCGAACTCGCCACCGTGTGCTTGCCGTGGCAGCACTGGACAAAAGCCTTAGTATGGTTTGATTACATTGACATATCAGCGTTTCACAGCTGTGTTGTTGTTGATCTATGGCAGTCTCTTTCTGAGTGACATCTATTAATGTCTGCGTGTGTTTTGGTGTGCTGCCGCGAGAATGTCGGAGCTTGAATTAGAGCAGCGAATGAACATTAAATTTCTTGTTAAACTTGGAAAGTCTGGAAAAGAAATCAGATGTTAGTGCAAGTTTACGGGGATAATGCTGTGAAGAAAACAGCAGTTTACAAGTGGGTGAAACGTTTTTCTGAGGGAAAAGAAAGTGTCACTGATGAACAGAGATCAGGATGGCCAGCAACAAGAAGAACTGAAGAAAACATTGCAAAAATTCGTCAAATTGTGTGTGAAAATCGTCGGCTGACTGTCAGGAGCATAGCAGAGCAAGTGAACATCGACAGAGAAACAGTTAAGAAAATCTTAACTGAAGATCTTGACATGAGGAAGGTGTGTGCAAAAATGGTCCCAAAGGAGCTCATCGAAGAACAAAAGCAAAGAAGAGTCACGATTCGCCAAGACCTTCTGGAGAGGCAAGATGACATTTTGGGCCATGTTATCACAGGTGATGAAACATGGGTCTACCAATATGACCCTGAAACGAAGCGGCAAAGTGCACAATGGAAGACTGCCAATTCCCCACAACCAAAAAAATTCTGTCGGTCCAAACCAAGAGTCAAAACAATGTTGCTGACTTTTTTTGATATTAGAGGGATTCTTCATTATGAATTTGTACCAACTGGACAGTCAACCAAGTTTACTATTTGGAAGTACTGGAAAGGCTGCGTGAAAAAGTTAGATGGAAACGACCCGAACGTTTTGCCAGCAACTCATGGAGCTTGCATCATGACAATGCACCTGCTCACACGGCACTGTCTGTGAGGGAGTTTTTAGCTACTAAACAAATAACTGTGTTGGAACACCCTGTCTATTCACTGGATCTAACCCCCAATGACTTTTTTCTGTTCCCGAAGATAAAGGAAATATTTAAAGGAAGGCATTTTGATGACACTGATGACATCAGGAGTAATACAACAGCAGCTCTGAAGGCCATTCCACAAAACCAGTTCCAAAATTGTTTTGAAGGGTGGACTAGGCGCTGGCATCGGTGCGTAGCTTCCAAAGGGGAGTACTTTGAAGGCGACCATGGTGGTATTCAGCAATGAGGTATGTAAAACTTTTACCATGATGAGTTCATGAACTTTATTGTCCGACCACGTATATGACAGGTACAAATGAAATTTACATAAAGTAAACAAGAAGTATTATGAGAAATTTATTGAGTTTAATCATATAAATAATCAAATAGATAAAGTTTTTGTTCATATTGTAAAACAGGTGTTTGATGTTGTCATATGCTGAATGTGATTTGAAAGCATCCCAGGCAATGATGTGTGTGTGTTTGTGTGTTTATGATGTATAATAATTTAAACTTATGACCTTTCTGATTGAAGTGTTCTTCTATGTGGGCCACCATTTCTTGGTTACTCTTGAAGTTGGTCATGCAGCACACAGGACAACTATCACTCCAGTTCTCCACACTTGCAGAAGTTTGACTAGGCTGCAACAAATATGAATTCTTTTAAACCTAAACCACAACTCAAGGTTCTGCAATATAGGGTATTTCAGAGATTCAAGTATGAGAAAGCAGTTTTGAATAAAACATTATCAAATAATTCAGAGTGGTCAAAAATAAGATTGGCATACTTTCCTTATGAAAACTAAAAAAGCATTTAAGTAATGTAAGTCAATGTACATGGTAATATTTGTGCAATACAATGCGAAGAGTAATGGATGAACAAACCCGAGCTGTTCACCAGCGCTGCCAGTTGCATGCATATCCACTAACAATAAGTATGTGTGAGAACAAGGCATGAAAACTGTTTATCATCTCAAGCCCTATCCAGACTGCCAGAAGGCATGTAAATCTCCAGAACTGTCCCACCCTGAATAACTGACAACAGACTACCTCACTGACAGGTATTGTGAGAGAGAGAGTGTCACAACAACATCAAAATGTAGTAAATTTGTGTTCCAAAGAAGACAATTTATACTCTTTTTTTTTTAATAATTATTGTCCAGTGTTATGGAAAATACTAATGAAATTAAAGTATGTTAATAAAGGGTTTATATACCTCAAAGGCATTAAAACTTCTTGACCTCCCTGAAGTAGTTCTGTTTAAAAACAATTGTATAAAAAGTTATCTCTCACTGAAAAAAGTGCCATGGATATGGAATGAAAATAGTTTATAAGAAAATTAAAACCATATACAGCAATGGTGACCATCAGTGCAGAGGCCTGGGTTCAGTCCAAGCCAGTCCATGAGGGGTTTGTAGTGGACAACATGGCACTTAGACTGGTTCGTCTCTGAGTACTTCAGTTTTCCCCTTCCAGTATCATTCACCAGGGCTTCATAATCATGTTGCATCCTCTACCACCCATGTTATACGATCTTAGCAACATACAGTGTTGTAAAATAAAACACTTTACTCTCTTCCCATCCTACATCATAATATTTCTAAAATTATGACAATAATCCTAACGGGGTCAGGATGCAGTGCATAAAAAATTTTAAAAAGTCACAATTTTTTAATTGTGCTGTATCTATGTTTCTGCATTCTTCTGGTTTCCTCTCCACCTTTCACATAAGCCAGACTGACTGTCTTCTCTCTCTTACTTCACACGGCTTTGCCAAAACTTACAATATTATGTCAAACTCACCTTGGCAGGGCTGAGGATATCCTTATGCTCAATATTTACGTGCAGTTCTAAATCTGGACTGTTCTGGAAAGTACGAACACAAAGTGGACAATTATACACTGTCTCTTGTAATCCTGGAGGTGTTGCAGGAAATGAAGGGCTGGTCAGATCAAAATGTTGTCTATTTATATGTTCTTCTAATTGCAGTGGAGAATTGCTACTGTATGAACACATGGGGCACTGTTGAGGTGCGGCTTTTCTTGGTGGATTGGGTACAGCACTAGTCCTAAGATTCAGTGCCAACTGTGAGCGAAGAGGGGAGCCAGAAATGGCACTTGCTCCGCCACTAGCTGTCCCCATTAGGGTGCTTCCACTACCAGCACTACTACTACTACTACCGGCAGCATTAACACCCTCACAAAAATTATTGTTGTTATTATTGTTATTGTTTATCCAACCATTCTCTCTGGCTTCAGGTGAAAATGCCCATGGTAAAGGTCGAGCCATGTCCCGTTCACTGCTGTCATCATCTTCCTCATCATCTTCATCAATAAATGCTAGAAGTTCTTGTTCAGGAGTTAGATAATCTAAATGAGCACTGTTAACATGCATCAGCATCTCTTCTGCTGAGACTTCACCCAGATCACAAAATGGGCATGCGGCAGCGCCCTCTATGTGGTAGACCACCATATGTGAACGCATCTCCTCATCATTGAGTCCCTCTACACCACATATCTCACAAGAATAGCTCAGTTCAGGCATCTTGGCAGCCATTACACTCCACACTCCAGGTATGACCTAGAATTGAACATATAAATGTTACTAATCACTGAAACCACAGCACAGTAACCATGTCCAAGAATGTTTACTCATCCCTCAGACCACAAGGCCTGGATATGTTTTCACAAAGTTTCAAATGATGACAAGGAGCAATTAAAACTTGCAAGATTCAGCCATACAACACATCTGACTTGATAACACTGACAATAAATAATTCATATTACCTTTATTTTTGTCATCAGCCATGGCCAGTCTCAAAATGAAATGGTTACCTCAAAATTAAAAGAAACACTTCACTAGCATAACAGAATTCATAGTTCTGACAAATGCATGCAAATCTAATTTAACAGCAATTACTAACTGCATATAAGCATGTTGAAAGCAAATAAAAATGAAGGCTTGGAAACCCCAACATGTTCAAGACGTCATTGTTTAGAACAAGAGTCTTGTAAACAGTAGGGATTATAGAAAATAGGCAGGTGCAGGATGGAGTTAATACGTGCTTAAGGATCACACACTCAATATCTGAGTCAAGACTACCTTAAATTCATGTAATGATAACTCTAGGATCATCCAACAATTTGTGGTGCAGAAGGGGATAAGAAAGAGTACCCTGGGCAAGACATTATTGGTTGCCTACTGCAAGTGAAAACAATGTGACACCTGGAGTTTACTTATATATTTAAATGCCTTATTTAAGTCTAGAGAAGTTGATCATTAAATGTGGGTTCAAATTCTGAAAGGTACAGTAACAGAATGTAAAGATTTTAGTGGAAACACTTTTATATCCACCTTAACTGTGACATGACAATTCAATGTAAAATTTTACTGTTACTACAACAAAAATCATTTTGTGAATGTAACCATTATCAACAAGACATTTGTACTTCTGAGTGGAATTATACAGCATGAATTAATATTCCTGGTACTGAAAAATTCTAGAACTAAATATAGTCAAAATATCTCTAACCTAATGTTTATATTCTTAGTGATATACAATTAGTCTTGGAAGACCATTCTAAGAACAAAGGAATGTTAACTGACACACAGTTTTAATTTGAAAACAATTTGTTTTTATAATTAAAATATTTATCTTTAAATAATCTGAAGTAACGATGTATTATTATATCATGCTACGATGCTTGATGACTAACGTATATCAGAAAGTCATTTAGGTTTCAGGAGAAATTATGAGTTTATGAAACTTCAGAAAACTTAAACTCAGATTCAAACTCTGTAACTTCTTAAACACCAAGAGTTCTTGTCGAAATAAACGGTAATTAAAATACCGGACTAATCAATTCGTCTGTTTCACTAGTCAATACACTGTACATTACATGCTAGTTTCCACTGCAATGACACAAATTGAGCAATTAGTACGTAGCCGACATGCCATTTTTTCCAGTAATTCTATGCTTATCACAAAATTTTCACAACGACAGCATGACATTTTTCGCGAAATAATAGCTTACAATTCACAGTCTTACGGTTGGACAAATTCGCCTGATACTAATACTATCCACACATGAGTCATGTTCAGTGGGATGCCTATATAGCCAGGTTAACACGCTGCCGCTTTGCGTCAGCTGTTTTAATCAATATTTTCTGTCATGGCTATATTTTACGGAACAAAAATGTGCCTTCAGTCAATTCACGGTAAAGATTAATGGTCCTATTTATCAATATAATAATCACGGATTTCACTTACATATCTTATACCAGCCGAAACTGTATCAGTAGTTATAGCATATGACTAGCTTTTCTCCTATATTCTTAACAGCATGGCAATTGCTGTATAAAAGTAAACAAGACAAAAATAAGCATGTATGGACTATATTATACTCGACTGCCATAAAACAAACACATATCTTTACTTTGCAACAAAATAAATATTACCGTTCGACTTGACCTGCATACGTTCAATAATCATATTCGATTTCTGACTGAGTCGTCGGCGCCTAAATGCGCCAGGTCCACAAGATCACGTTAGAAGTCCGCTGAACTGTACAGGCATGAATTGAACATGTGTATTATTATCATTTGATAATATTACACTTAAACTGCGATCGTCAAAGGGCTGGAAATAAAATAACGTAAAAATTTAGCAATATGTCTCTACACATGGTAGCAACGCAGACAAAATATTGCGGAAAATTTATAACGTTATGTGAAATATTAATTCATCAAGATATTTCCTGAATCAATACACACCTTTACTGGGCTGTTCGTTTCTTAGTTAGAATCTACAATGACTTTACAAATGGCGGAGCAATTTTCGTTGGACCTCTTCCCAGGTGTTACTTACCACTGACAGGTGTGAAACAGAATAACCAACTGATTAATCTATTTTAGGCTTGTACCTTTTGGGAGAAAGTATATTTATAATGCTTTATAAAAAGAAATGAGAAGAGTTACCCACCATTCAAAAAGAGAACGATTTTAAATATGGGTACTGCTTCCAATTTACTGAGTCGGCACTTCAAAGATAACCTTTTGAAATACTAAAACGTTAATTAAATGACTAGAAGGCGTATGTGGGAACGTTTACAAAATTCCATTTGTATTTTCCAAAACAGAAATAGGATTATGTTACTACCAGAAGGCATATTGCCCAGGTATGTTCATTTCACGGTTCCATTAACGCCAGCAATGTTCATATACCCGTCTCTGAAATGATTGTTTTTGCGACAAAAAATATGTGTAGTGGAAAATGCAACGATGCTGTTGAAATATGCGAGCACATGCACACACACACACACACATATACACACAGCCGGAACTGATTTGTCACTTTAATCATTGCAAGTGCGAGATAAACACTTATGAGTTTTCCTTTATCACCATTTCGCCTACATGGTAACTCACGTCTGATAAAGTGTTTCATCTCTACAAAGAACAAATATTTCGAAGTACATTTCTATCGTAGATGGCCCTTATTTTACCCGACGCATATCATTGGTCATTCTTTGTCGGCTAGCTTAGCCGACTCTGCGGCCCAGAGCTGTTAGGTTTCCAGATGTCAAAAGTCAGTCATCAATCGCAGTTCCGATCCCACTGGAGCATCGCGTGTTTCTTTATGATATGTGTACCAAATACAGAAAGTAAAAGAAGCGTCGTCGTAATTCAGACGGAAGTGTACTGATGCGCCTGTTACCAACATGAATACAAAACAATGGGTGATTGGTGCCCGATGTTTTGAGACAGCCTGATGGTATCATTTGCAAGGGTCGGAAAACCCAATGACGAGTTCAGCGGACATTTCGACATTTCACCGCCCCGTTACTGGGTGACTGGTGCCCGACGTTTCGAGTTAGTGACATGGTGCGACGCCACATGCCAGTAGAACAAAGACAAGAACTGCACCGCTGTAAAAGCCTAAATCTCGCAAGTTTGTCGTACTTATATACGATTACAACACATAAATTATGTTAAAACATTACTATAACAGCATGAACGACATCACAGAATAGCATGTCTCTCATATTTCATTAACTGTGTCGCTGAGATGCAGTCCGAGGATAAATGTTTTTCACGATACACCAGGAACGAATTAGTGAAAAACTCCACCACGCCATTTTCACACTGCCGCTCCTGTGACTTACATAAGGAGACCACCATCGTAGCCACCGGAGTTAACAGCATGGCAGTCTCAAGAAAACAAGAACCTTACTCAATAACTATTATTAACAACAACTTACATAAAAAAACACAAAAGCCCATCACCTGGTCCGAGTTCACCTATTCTATTTTTAAAATTAATTACGTATGTTTGTGCCACACGCGTGTCTTTCTGGTCATACGCAACAAACGCATCTCTTCGTCAAAAAAGTATACCAGGAAAGCCGCGGTTTTTCGCGACATCTTGCTACAGCTCCACAAACCTGAAGTCACTGTTGGAACCATCCAGTTCGTGTCCTCAATCCATTCCCTCCTACTTCCACCTTGTCTCTGCGTTTGTTCTCGACTGACAGATTCCTCACGCTTTAAAGGGAAGAAAAACCTTGCGATAATGTTACTCAGCCCCATCCCTTCCGGAATTCTAGCTCACTGGAGTTGACAAGGGGTTGGAAACCCCAATGCATCACAATTACAAATATCAGTGATTTAATTACATTTACACAAGTAGTCGTTGCTTGTGAAGTTTGAGCTCCTCACACCAGTACTACTGAATATTAGTCTTCCGTTACATTACGCTGTATCCTTGGGATATCAGTGCCCAACGTTTCATCTTCAAACAGAAAAAAAATCTTCAGGGTGCAGTGGTCCTGGACTCTGTGACCCCGAATTTTAAGGCGCCACGAGACTTTGAGACGTCAAGAATTAACGCCAACGAAACAGCGTAACTTCCCAGAAGACTCGAATCTTAATGGCAGTTGATTCCGAAGAAACAAACAATATTCTGTGATCGAAATTCTGACTCGTACCTAGCTGCCACGTATTATACAATACATCACACAAGTTGCACACACTACATCCTTACTTTCAAGGATGATAAGTAACATGTGTTTTCATCACGCGGTTGCCCAGCACATCGATATAATCGATATAATTACGGCTTGAAGAATGGGAAGAGATACCACGTGAGAAGCAGTAGTGACCGAGCAAGCATGACGTTACTATTACAATTTCACTGCTAGGCTTTTTGAATGAGAATCGAAGTCGGGGTAGTTCTTTACGGTTTATGATTTTCTGGCGCGTTCTTATAGTCGCGAAAAGAGCTTATTAGCTTCGTCATATCTGTCCGTACGTAACAGCGCGGCTCCCACTTGATGGATTTCCGTAAAATTTGATATTGGAGACTTCTATGAAAATCTGTAGCGATAAACAAAATTTGGTTGAAACCTAGAAAAATATCGCGCATTTTACATGGAGACCTAATTACGGTTTATTGTTGCCGGCGACATTAAATCGCCACGAGAGCGCTCTCTTCGAGTGAAATGGTATCAGGTTAGTCATCTGCCCGCATGTATCAGCGCTGCTCTCAACTGACGGATTGCCGTGAAATGTGGTGTTTGGGAACTATATGCAAATCTGTCGATAATAAAAAAATTTGGCTAAAATTGGGCAAAAGTATCGGGAACTTTACAAAACAAGCTAATAACGTCGTACTGTTGCCAGCTACAAAGTGCTCTCTTCGAATGGAATGGTATCAGGCTGTTAGTCCGTCCGTCCGTCCATGCGTCCGTCTGCCTGTATCAAAATGTCGTTTTCACGTCAGCAAGTACATTAGTGAACATGTATGGCCCATTGTGAGTTAACATTCAACACAGCAATGACCCACTGATCACTAAATATTTCGCATCTAATATGTTAGAGGTGAGATCTCACCAGGCAAAACACTGTGATTCTGGTCACCACCTTGATAAAATACTACACAGATCAATAAAAAACACATCAACAATGGTAGAATACAAAATGTTTCCTAAGCTTAATATTGGGAGATTGAAAACAATGGATATTCAAAAGGCTTTTTTTTTTAGATGTGTTATTTAACAACCCTGTAAACTGCTAGGATTATATAGCGTACATTACAGATGTATCAAATGCGGGTATGGAGCAGTGATGAAATGGCATTAACAGAAGAAAACCAAAGTACCCAGAGAAAAGCCTATTCCAGTGTCACTTTGACCAAAACAAATCCAAAATGATCTGGCTTGGGTCTGAACCTGAGCCTCCACAGTGATAGGATGGCATCACCTGATCCATGGCAAGGACTCAAAAAATTTTTCAGAGAAACACAAATAGAAACTTTCTGGAATAACCTGAAATGAAACATGTTAAGACTGCTATTGATACACTAGGCCATGAACCACAAAAGGATAAGACAGAATGATTTCATGGTGATTGTAAGATTTATGCAGAAAATAAAACTAATGCATATTGTTACTTTTGAAAAATAAAGATTTATATAGAGTGAAGAAGGGAATGGGGATACAGTTTGGCAGACGAAGAAGAGGCAGTCATAAACGAATATTTATTATTAAAGTTCAAGGATGGTTCTCTAATAAACAATGTGACAGATGCATATAATGAGTAAGCAATGTGCTCTACTAGGCCGTGTGCATAACAACAATTAGATTATCTACAAGTACTAGGTGTACTAACAGTTGCTTCACCAAGATAGTAAACTAAGTATCTGTGATTTTTTTTTCACTTGTGTTCAGTTGCTGTTCACAACAATTGGCAACACTGAACATGGAAAACAATTTGAATAATTTCTGTAGCTCCTCATTGTCACTTGCTGCCAGTGGTTTTTTGTAAATAAAGTAGTGTTTCGCTGAAGTGTGAATATATTCTTAGTAAAGCAAATTTCAGGACATCTTGTGTATGTACCAGGTCCCCAGACTACCAGAATCTGAAGTTCTCTCCTCCTTTCCCTACAGATCTAATGTCTATTTTATTCTTTTGCTGTAACAATGTTTGCATCAGCATTTATCACTGTTCTGAATGAAAAAGACTACCAAATCTCACACCAAAAATGTACATTGTTTCTCTCCTGGAGTGGGAATACTTCAAACCTAATTATTTAAGTTCCCACAGGGGTTTTCAGTGTTCCTGTGTACTGTATGGTTTCTCATGTGATGTGCTGAATAACAATGGCAAAGTCTGCTATGAGTTATCTAAGAAAATGTGTTATATTACACTGGTATGCAAATTTTGCATAACATTACATATTTTCACATCTGGAAGTAAATGTTAAGGTGAAACATGCTGCAACACTTCATCCCTGCAATGTCCTAGGTCATCAACAGACTTGTCTGCACTCAGCCAATGTACATCTGCTAATTGGTGGGCAGGGTTCAATTTGCTACCAACTTCTTGCTTTCAGTTCCAAAGCTACAAAAAGTGTCATTAATAATTTGCAAGTTGACATTTATGTAATGTTTTTGGTGCTGTTGCTAGTTTATAATATGCTGTGAACCTAAAATCTGACAATTTCACAAAAAGAAAATGGTAACAGTAAACAATGTGAAGAAAATATTGTAAGTGGGGCTAAGGCAAAGGTCTCTAGGGTTCTTTATTTTCAGTGAATGGCCACAGCCTATGAACAGCTACTTGAAAATGAACGTTTCTTGATGTGGTGACAAACTGTTCTGTTACATGGTGGTGTGGTCTAGCGTGCCATTTGTGAAAACACACAGCAACAAACATGCAAATGTTTATAAGCTGTGAAATGAAGCAAGTTACAGTGACCAAGAAAGGACAACAAACTAATACCAGGCTGAGAATAAGCCATCTCTTTTTTCATAGCCTGTTCTTGGGAAGTGGAACAAAGTAACATTTGGGCTAATATGTTTACACAATTAATGCTATGTGTTTTGAGCAAATGAATGTTAATGCTTGTTCTTTTACAGTAAAATTTACATAAAGTTCACATGAATAAGTTATATTTCTTGGTTTACAAACTGATAACCACATAAACTGGAAGAATTATATGGAGGAAATGACTCCTAATTTAAGTGGAGCATGTTATGCCATTAGGTTGATGGTCCATATCAGTAGTATTAACACCCTCAAATCAATTTACTATGTACACTTTCATTCTATTATAAAATACAGATTAATCTTTTGGGGCAATTCTTCCAACATTGGGAAGAGCTTCACTTTACAAAAGAAAACTCTCAGAATTATGGCTGGTTCACAACCCGGAACCTCTTGTGGAAGTCTATTCAAACAACTAGAGATTCTACCTGCTCCATACCAGTATATACTTTCATTAATGTGCTCCACTATCAATAATCAGGAAATTTTGCAAATTCATCTATACACAATATTAATACACATAATAAGCATCATATTAATAGGCCAAATGCTAACCTATTGTTATCAAAAAAGTACATTCTATGCTGGCATAAACATTTTCAACCTTTACCACCTAGTGCGATAATCCTCAAGAATGACAAGGCAAAATTTAAAGCAGCCTTAAGAAAATACCTACATACACACTCCTTTTAATCTGTGGATGAATTTTTTATGTGTAAAGATGACTTATAATACTGTTTTTGCAAAATGTTTGTAGTATTTTACATTTTAAATCTGTATATTTATGTATTTATGACTTATTCCACATCCTGCTGTCTTTATGACACCCTAATGGATCCATGGAATATATCTCTGTGTGTGTTTGTGCGTGTCTTCAAATACCTTACGTAATAGTTTTCTATCAGTTGACATTACTGGATGCTTGTTCTTTTTATATTCAAATTTACACAATGTGAACACAAATAGATTATATAAAAAATTCTTATATAATTATCTGTTTATCAGCCAGCATTACTGAGAACTGTATAAGTAGTAAAAGTACCTCCTTTTTTACTGTGTCCTCAAGATCACTGATTAAACACTGATCCAAGAACCATATATACCGTTATTTTTCTGTTATTCATACCATGCATGTTCTGACATTCAATACATCATTCAACATATGCACACTATGATTTACCATTTATGACATTTATCAACTCCTACATATTTTGGCACTGAGGTGCCATCCTCAGGAAGTCATTTATAACAAAGCTATATAAGTCAAATGGCAATCTATGTTGCAATCAATATATTATCCAACATACACACTCTGTGATACGCCATTTATGATATACATCAACTCCTACATGTTTTAGAAGAAACATGTAGGAGTAACATTGAGTACATATGTTACATGATATACTGATCATATATATATATATATATATA
>Ga0123354_10003562_pt1 | contig 21563 bp, 16 predicted proteins | sample TergutLab28metaG_2_FD_97872 | JGI IMG/M metagenome (GOLD analysis project Ga0123354, IMG submission 97872) | Labiotermes labralis P4 segment gut microbial communities from Petit-Saut dam, French Guiana - Lab288 P4 | ecosystem: Host-associated > Arthropoda: Insects > Digestive system > Gut ... | reverse complement strand
CAGACTTGTGGTGTGGTGTGACCTTTCTGCTTATATGATAGGGCTGCTTCTCGAAAATCTACACTATACGTCATAACAACACTATAACACAACGCAAAATTTAAACTAGTCGGCTATAATTAATCTTCAGTAAACACAGAAATAATCATTTGATGTTTCAAAATTAAACCTGTTGTAATACTATTTTCTCCCAAAAAGGTATACATGATAGTTGTATGAATTTACAACTTTTTAATCAAAATTCACACGCCAGTGTTGCAGTGTTATACAATAAGTGATTTCAAGAGTTTTCGTATTGTCCTCATTGGAACATTTTCTCCCATGCGTATACGAACGAACCGTACATTATCACGCTCTACTTCTTCAACGGTGTTATCATTTTCGTTAATATGATCACGATTAAACTTACTATAGTCATTTTCAGGTAAATGAGCTATAGAAATCCAAATGTAATACACATAATTCCTCTGGCTTATCTGCACTATGGTCTCCTTCATATCATCAAAGCCAAAAGTAATTTCACTTGAATCCGCTATCGTATTAAATATGGTCTTCATTGATAATGGAACGTCATTAATACTAATTGTACTTTTTTTCTCAGATAAAAGTTCCTGAATGTTTGTAATATCTGCAGAGTAAACTTTTCCATCTACAGTCAATAACTGCATATTTTGAGGCATTTCTTTTGCACAAGACTTAAAGATTTCCTCAATTTTAACGCTGTCATTCAACCTGCCAAAATAGTCAAATGATTTAATCAGAATGTTAACAAGTATTCCTACTACTAGCCCTAAACTCATGCCACTTAAATCAACTATTCCTAACGACAGAGTTAATCCACTAATTCCTGCAATTAAAACAGATGCCGTCAATATTTGATTTGAAATTTTTTTATAATCCACACGCTGATCGACTAAAAGTTGAATACCGGGAGCAGCTATAATTCCAAATAAAAACAGTTTCATCCCACCAAGCACGGGAATTGGAATATTTAGCAATAATTGTTGCAAATGTCCGCTAAACGATACTACGATCGCCAAACCCGCAGCCACAAAATAAGGCAAACACGAAAAAGACGAGTGTAAATACTTAACAAAACGGTCTTTCTCTTGCTCAAATCGTTTGTCCTCCGTTTTATCTACACTCTGAGCACCCATAACAGCAATATTCTCAGCATAGAGAGTATTTGGAACCGACCCCATTAATGACGCAAAAAATGACGCTATACCATGACTTAACGTTGACATTTTAAAATTTTCTAGGGTTTTATCCGAAAAATTCGCTTCCTTCTTATCCGAGCTTGTCATACGCGTTATCACCGTAACACGCATCATATTTTCAGTAAATACTACAAGCGCTACTGGAATTACAGCTATTAACAACTGTGGAAGATTTGGAGGCAAACTTAAAAGTGGAATCGACACAATAGGCAATTTGATTGTTTCAGCTTGAAACATAGCCATGGATACATTATTTTCACTAAGAAGAATAGAAAGAATAAAGCCACCAACCATACCCAAAAAAAGAGCAGAGTTTTTAAAAAACTTTCTACGTGTAATGGTTGCTATAATGATAATAGCTAAAGTTAACAAGGCTACGATTTTAGAATTCAATGCCGATAATTGAATTGCACTTGTTGTTACCGCAATAGATGCTGCAGTAAAACCTGCATCTTGCACAGCTGAACTCGCCAGTTCCAATCCTATTAATGAAATAGCTGGACCTACAAGCGCAGCAGGTAAAAAAAAGTTGATTGCCCCCTTGATGTTTATGTTTTTTGCTTTACATATAAATAGACTTAATGATAGAAGTACAAGAATAATACTTCCAAAAACATATGACCATCCAACATAGCTATAGGCCAGTTGCGGACTTATGTCTGCGTTAGTCATCGTATTAATCAAGAACACTGCCAAACCGATATATGCAAAACTTGAGCCCAAGTATGTTGGAATTTTTAAACGTGAGCAGAGTAAAAAAACTATTGTGCCAAGACCACTTGTTAGAAGTACAAGAGATACGTCAATGACATTTGAATTTGTTAATGCGTTAACTGTTAAGGGCACCAATATGGTTGCTGGAAACATTGCCAAGAAATGCTCTATCCCTATCGGAAGTACTTTGCTTTTAAAGAACAGATGGTTTAACTTCCTTCCGAGATCCATAGCACGTTTGTACTCCATTGATTTACAGAAATTAGTGACACTGACATTAGAATGTTACGATTAATTGAACATTTAGTTAAAGATGACATACCTTAAGTTTATTTTGTCTGTCTTAGAGCTATTTTCCAAAGGTTTGAATCATATCTTCCTGGTACGTTGCTAAAGCATTTTTGGCAAAAGTTATGTTCTTTTATTGTTATGCCACGTAAGTCTGTAGCATGCACTATTGCTGTGCGTCCGCATTTACATTTTTCCACTATTGGCAGTTCTGCTTGTTGGTAAGTGGTTAATTGGGTTTGGGGGTTGTCTGGCGGCCAATGATGGGCTTTGAACATGTATTGTATGCCCTCAAAAATTAAATCAGCAAGTTCTAAGCCATCTTGACGGGCTAAACGTTTAAGATCACCGATTAGTTGCTGTTCAATTTCGTTTCTTGCTTTAACGCTGAAATAGCCTGTAGATTTTGGATCGGCCTGCCTTGTCACATACACCACTACCACACATTCTTCTTTCATTATATCATATTATCATATCATACTATGATATGACATAATTTTTTTATTCTCCACACTACTAAAGAGGGAAATTGACAGTCTATAAGGACACTAATTTTATAATACTAAGATATCATACTATGATAACCTAACAGAGAAAACATCAGCAATCATCACCTCCAATTGTTGTAGCAGGGGTTTGGTTTTTCATTTTCAGCATGGCTCCAGTGTGTGTTTGTTTAGGTTGGATTGTTGATTCGTTCGGCGGGTTTGGTGGTGAAGGTGTTATATTCTTCTTGGGTTGCTAGAAAGTCTATGGGAAGGTGTATGTCGCCTGCGGTGATTAGTCCTTGACCTTGCCCTAACTCTAAAAGTGCTTCAAGTTCGTTTGTGGAGAGGTTAAGAGTTTGATTTGCAAGTTTGATAGCAGATTCATCTTGTCGTAGGAGGATTTTTGTGGCGCAATTTTCTATAACCGCTTTTCCAGCAGGATTTTCAAGCACATCAGCTAAGCGCTGTGAATTTAAGAGCAGAGTAATGTTTCTCTTTCGACCTCGACGTGAAACTCCCTCCAAAAAGCTAGCAGATGCAGGCAGGTTGGTGTAGAGCCATAGCTCATCAATAATCACCAACTTGGGTATGTTGAGGGGTATGAATTTGGGGTCATCAAGCATTTGCCAGATCTTACTAAAAAGCAAAACATTTGCGGCCTGAAAAGTTAGACTTCTACGCTGCGTCATAGCCAACTGCCTATGCAACGCACTCAAGTTAAACACCATACGCTCTGAAAACTTTTGAGGCTGCCCCATAGTCAAAAAACTATCCGTACCCGTAACAAAAGGAGTTAAACGATCCTTCAAGTTAGACGGACTATTTTGATACACTTCAAACAAATCACAACTTGCCCCCACTACCGTGCGCAACTCCTGATAACCCCTATTATCCTCAACACCAACCAAATCCGCCAAAATCCCAGATGCAGTATCCTTATTATCACTAAAAATCTGCACAGGATCCAACCCCAACTGCTTCTCCGTAGTAATATCTAAAACATCCGCACCATTAAGACGACCAACCTGCCCATACTCATTCTCAGGATCCACAATAAAAAACGCAAGATTCGGGTGTCTTTGCAGTAGACGGGTTAAGAGTATTTTTGAAGTAAAGCTTTTTCCGCTACCAGATTTGCCCATGATTATTATGTTTTGATTCATGCGCAGGTGGGGGTCAAATATTGTGGGTGCACCTGTTAAGCGGTTGATACCCAAAAAGACGCCACCGGGACTTTCAATGAGGTCGGCAGAGACGAAGGGAAAAAACGTGCTGGCAGTGGTGGTGTCTACAATTAGTTTTTTGCCTATGGCTCCATTTGATAGTTCAGTTTGAAGGTGCATTGGGTTGTCGAGGCGTATGAATCGGGCTTGGAGTGTGTCTTTTAGTTTCTTTGATCTAACCTGTAGCTCTTCCAAAGTGTCAGCTTGCAATGTTAGGTTGACTTTTAACTCAAAAAGACGCGTACTACCAGTTATCAAACCTTGATAGGTAGCTTCAGCCATGGCGTGTTTTAGTTTAGTTTCATCTTTGGCAAGACGACCCTTACTCTGATCAGCTAAAAGGATGCTTTTTTGTAGACGAAGGTATTTACCCATTTGAGAGGTAGCAATTTCAGGCGACAGAGGTTTAATACAAATTAACACTTTTTCACATAAGCCATAGAGTTCACTTATAAAACCAGGCAAAAGTTTACCGGGGAGCTGGTAGACTGTAAAGGTTTTTTCTAGTTTACCATTTTCCAGCTCTACGTGTTTTGGGTAGGTTTTTGCGGTTTTTGTTTTTGAGAGTTCGGTTAGGGGTTGTTGTTTAAAGCCGCATTGTTCTATTAACCAGTCAATGGGCTCTGTTGTTTGGATGAAAAAGCGATAGTAAGTGGTTGTGAGCTCTTGCTCGTTGATTTCAAGGGTCTTTAACGTTTTCACCGCAGACAACATAGCAGAACAGGGGAGACTATTTAGAAGACGCTGGAAGCGCCCAAGGGTTTCTTGACGCTTATGCTTAGGCAACATGACATAGTTTACAGGAAACACTTCATAAGTACAAGCAAACTGTTGAGACTGTTTAGGTTTAAATTTGGTTTTTAGAGTTTTTTTCTGCATTTTCTTTAACCTCAGAATTTGAATTAACATGTATAGTTATCCGCTGAATTACCTCAATAGATGCATCTTCAGGTTGAATCTCCACTTGAAAAACCCCTAAATGGTCAGGTGTAAAATAGGTACAAAAATAACCCTCCCCATCAGTAACACCATTAGAATGAACAACATTATTCACAGTCACTTTGAAAGCTTTACCCGCATAAATTTTGCCCAAAGTGTCCTTTAGAACACCCCCCACCTTCACCGGCACCCCCAAAACAGCCGAAAGCAACAAAGCCTCAGACACCAAAGACTGCCCAACACCCGACACTACAGAACGCTTCTGCCCCACACACCGAAAATACTTGTTCAACACGTAAAACAAATGCCGCTCAGGAGACACAGTCTTAACCTTACGTGTAAAAAGAGCAGCACCAGTGAAAAATATAAGCCCCGCCACAGCAACTTTAAGAACCAAATCAACAAAAACTAAAGAAGCCACCCAAGCTAACACCCCAAAAAATAACAAAAGAACCATCTGACGAATAGAAAAACGCCCAACCGGCGTATCCAACAACGCCTCATTAAGAAACCCTACATCCTCAAACCACAACGCCGAAACCAACTCAGACACCAAAACAACCCCCAACACTAAACAACAACACACAACAAAGAATACTGAAACTATACACTAAACCATGTAACATAACATTCACACCCCCACAACACACCAGACTTTAAAAACCGAAACCCACTCAGCCACAGACAAAGGTATTAGTCCATAACAGCAAAACTTCAAAAACTAAAAGGCGACAAAGTTTTTATGATCTAATTTGCAATATTTAGCTATCTCGACAAAAAATACGTATAATAAAAACAGTTTGATAGAGGGATATTTTGAGATGGAAATTCACTATGAAGAAAATTCATTGACGGCTGAACAACTTTTGGAACTTCGAGAGGCAATCGGTCAGCATGGAGATAAGTTCCAAATTGAAAAAAGTCTTAAAGCTGGATTATATACTATCGTCGCTAAAACTGGAGAGACAGCTGTCGGAATGGGACGACTTGTTGGAGACGGCGTTACATATTGGCATATACAAGATTTTATTGTGCATCCACAATATCAGAGACAAGGAATTGGCAACGCAATAATGGAACGAATTATGGCACATATTAAAAAAAATAGTTTACCCAACACGATAATAACAATAGGATTATTTTGTGCAAAAGACAAAGAGTCTTTCTACGGAAAATTCGGTTTTATAGCAAGACCAAACGAAATTTACGGTGCTGGAATGTCTCAAAACATCTTGATTTCGAGTTAGTCTTCAATAAGTATACAATTATGACTACACGAACGACATACTGGGCCAAGTCTAATATTGTAGCTATCAGCAATTGCTTGAGATTTAATTAGTGTATCAAATAATTCATCGGCAGTTGGGGGTTTATGTCTCGACAGGAATGATCGTGCATCTGGAATAAAAGGACTTAGAACTGGCATACAACCAATAGAACAGAGAGTGTCTATTGCCTTTAATGTGTCGCTTTGCTCCTCAAGTCCAATTATAAGGCACGAGCGAACTTTTTCATCGCCGAATATTTTTACAGCTTCTTCTATAAAAAGCAGATAGTTTGGTCTGCCGATTTCATGTTTGTCTTCCATATATTTTTTACTTATCTCATATCCAAACAGCTCCATATTTACCGCTAAAGAGGTTACTCCAGAATTCTTCAAAAAGTATAAAAATTCCTTATATCCAACTCTACTGTGTACTTTGGGCGCAATTGAACGTGGGGAAAGCATAACATCGAACTCAAGATTAGGATATTTTTTAGGAAAATAAGAATATACTTCATCAATGTATCTAAAATCTTCTTCAGTCGCACGCGGAGTTCCTCCGCTTATAAGAACATGTTTTGGACGAATATATGGATCCACAAGCGCGATTTCCAATGTTCGCTCCAGCAATGCAATATCGTTCTTTTTATAGTCATTTTTGCTAAGTGAACAAAAATGACAGGCAAAATTACAACCGTGAATTGGTGAAAGTCGTGCTCTGTCGGCATGTGTCATAACCAAATCGCGTACTGGTACGCACTTATCTAACAAAGTGTTTTCCAAAGCATATCTGGGTGTTGGGAGAATTTCTATTGATACTTTCGGGTAAAGATTGTCCGTATCATATAAAATAAAGTTGCCTTTCTCATTATCGATAACAAAAGGAGTACCAAAAAAGCGCACTGGCACATTGACATATGTTGTTTTATTTATAGACAGAATCAGACCACCTGTCGTTGAATAATCATCAAAGTTAAACTGCCCAAAACTATTTTGCCGCATATAGTTTTTAGCCTCTTTTTTCACATACACGCCTTGACACATAAGCGCAATCTTAAGTGTTGTTAAGGGATATTGTTTTATATTAATCATCTCAGCATATTAAAGAGCTTTTTTTATTTATGGCTAACAAATAACAGTCCAGTAGTTCAACTGCAGCAAGCGTTGGAGCAATGTATGGTTTACCAGTTATTGTGTCTTTCCAATGCCCATGGACAGTGTGTTGACGTTTTAATATAGATTCCACAGTTTTCCCAATATAGAGCCAGACGCACGGGTCATGGGGAATATCATAAATTAAATACATTTCTAACAAGGTATAAGACACCACTTCGTCAAGCCGACATCGCCAATTAAAGTAAGTGGAATAACCATCAATTGTAGGTGTTCTAAATCTATAATAACTCACAGCTTCGTGTCCATTATAACTCCTTAAACAGTGTTTTGCGAAGTTTTGTAATATATCTGCTACCTCTCTACGCTTGTCTTTAAATCCGAACCAAACTGCCTTTAAAGAGCGCCCAACACGAGCTGTGGCGGCAAGACCGTCATCATACGGCAAATTATTTTGTGTTAACGCAAAATAAGGAAACCACAAACCATCACTTGATGAAATGTGGTTACAAAGATAAGTAAAAATTGATGAAATTACTGTATCGCATTTACCAAAGAAGTCTTCTTTCCCTAAATATTCAAAAACCCCACTCCCTTTTGAGGCTCCCATAGCGGCAAGAACGAAACGAGTACTGTTCTCGTGTGGTTGTGTGATAAAAAGTTCCCCTTTAGTCTCATTTTGATAGCGGTAGTTGCCGAATGCTCCATCAGGAAGTTGCATACGAAATAAGAAAGATAGCCCATCTACAATTGCTTTGGATATATGTGGTAAAAGTTCGTTGATATCTATATCTGTTACTTCTGAAATTTTGTCACGACATGAAAAAAAACTACTCAACGCAAGTATTGCAAGACAAGTTGCATCGACAGTCGGATGAAATGCTTCGGGTTGGTCTTCAAGTGGAGCAAAACCCCCATAATCCCAACCTTCGTCTACACATTGAAAAGAAAGGGTACATTTCGTAAGAAAACAGAATACCTCAGAATTTTTCGATTTATCGGAGGTGAGTAAATGATGACTCATTTCACTAAACAAGCTTAGCGCATCATAAACGGCTGTGCCTGCAGCAGTTAAACCTATGATTTCATCATTGGTTCCGTTACAGGATAACATAGCCGGTAAGCCTTCAAGTCCATTAGCTTTGGACTTAAGAGTAATATCTGTACACCACTTAAGTCCTTTTGATATCGCTTGGCGAATATGCTCTGAATTCATGGCGGATCCTGCGGGTTCGATCTCATCAATGATCGCCAAAAGTTCCTTGGGTTCAAATGAAAATGTATCTATTTGAACTGTTTCGTTGGTCAACAAAAGAGTGCCTTCCAAACGAAATAAATTAGTTGACAACAAGAGTTCTTTTGCACGCGTGAACGTTACTGCATAACCGTGTTCAGCCAATAATGTATCAACATCATCCCAATAAACAATACGACCGTTACCCTCATATAACAACAACTCTTTAATCAAATATAGTTGTAATTTTTTTTCTGAAATATTAACACCCGTTAATGCTGTGCTTAAAAAAAGCAACATCAACTCGCGAGACGTTGATTTACTCATAGGTTATTTACCCTTTTGATAAGTTAAAATTAAAAGAGCAAGTGACGGAACATATGGGCCGGGTCTTTTAACAAATTTGTTTAGATCATAATCGTAATAAGGTGTACCTACGGACGTTAAAAATTCCACACGAGTTAGAGGTTCAGAAATAACTTCACGAAATTGCTCAAGGCTATCAAAGCTCAAACCAGCATTAACTGCAACAGTATAAAGAGTATCATCGGTAAACCCTCCAGCAATACCTCGACCACGTGGATGTTGCTCAGTTACATATTCTATCAGTGCTTTGAGAAAACGTTTTTGCCTATCGTCACTTAACTGATCGAGTCGATCATCGTAACTTTGCGTTACCAATTTATATGCCATATCAAAAGTGAAACAACACTGCTGATCATTGTATGGTAGAGTCTTTGTCAGCAAGTGTAAGAAAACAAAAAGTCGCCTAAAACTATTATTGTGCACCATCCACTCTGGCGTCAGGATATCAATTAACTCTGGTTGAATTAATTCAGTCAAATCAAATGAAAAACTCTCGCCTCTTTCTATATCACGCTGTATACGGGGTATAAACTTTGATAGTCGTGCCTCAAGTGCCCCCGTTAAAAATTCAGTTGTTAATGGCTCAAAGCGTTCAAGATATGTTATGTCTGGCAATAACTTGGTGAGCTCTGGATTGCGTAAGCAATAATCGCCGAGGATAACCGCACGTTTATTATTATTTTGAATGTGCTCAGACAATTTTTTGAGCCCAGTAGCCAGATTTGGCCACGCCGTTTTTATATCACCCTCATCTACAAGCAATAAACCACCCTTCTCAGCTTCTAGAGTTCTTCTATTAGTGGCAAGACCTTCAAAAGTAAGTAACCTTTCGCCAATCTCAATAGGCAGCTTTTTAAGAGCTATTAAGTTATTCACGAAGAATGTTTTACCAGTGCCTAGCGGTTGAGATATACAAATTGCGCAACCAGGTTGTAGTTCGCGTTCTTTTTTAAGTATTTCTTCTTTTGATTCAGTTCTATTATAGAAAGGAACTTGATAGGAATCTGTATGCGAAAAAATCTGTTCTTTACATTGCAATATTTCTTTATTGGTTAGCATATGCAGATGCTCCTTTGTTTACAGGCGTTAACTGATACGGGATGTCTTTTTGTTCACAGTTTACAGCTTCTTGAATCAAATTTTCTACTTCTGTAATAATTTCGTTGATAGTCTTTTTCTCATTATACGCCCGTTCCACAAATTTAGTTGAAAATACGACATCTAAGTTTGTTCCACGCCCTTGTTGGCTATATCTTGTCACTATCATCTTATGTATTTCAGCTTCCGCATAGCACCGATAATTATAACGCTGATAGGGTTGATTAAACTCTCTGTCAAGGTCTATAAGTACAGAACTTGTGCAAAAAAATATTTCGCGTTTTGCAGCAGATTCAAACGAATTAGGATTACCAAGAATCTCACGTTCGCCGAGAACCTCTTTTAACGACTTTATAAACATTGACATATCATCTTCACACACAACTCTTTTGAATAAATATAGTATTATTGTTTGTAACCGCAAGTTTTTTAGGAGGTGATTCAAAATATTAACTAAGGGCTGATCGAAAAAAGGGTATTCTTTGCAAAAAGCTTCCGAGTTATGCTCATAGTCGTTAATAGTGTTACGGCATCTTCTTACATGATTTGTAAATGATATACCATCAGCCATTTGGTCATACCCAAGAATCTCGCATACGTACCTATGCTCCAGTACGTGTTCAACATCTAACTTGAGGAAACCAGAAGCAACTTGCCATTTAATCATGTGAGCAAAATCATCAGGATTGGGCATTGAGTTAAATTCCAAATCGATTTTAACGGGTATATCTCGTCTTCCAACAGTAGAATAAAAATCGAACATATATTTAAAAAGCGTCGTTGCACCCCAACCAGGTTTGATGACAACAACCGTTAGAGGATTACTTTGAACCGATTGATCAATTGCCTTTATTTTCTCATCATCTACCGTGACGAGTTTCATTTCTTGATCGCTTAAAGGCGCCAATTTTGGAAAATTCATATCAACACCAGCAAGCTGTTTCCAATACCTCAAATTTACTTCCATATTACTCATTTCTGATCAGCCTTCTTATTTATTTTAGCGCCCCTTTTTTCAAAGAAATCTTCAGTTTTTGTTGAGACTTTGCATTGCGAAATTTGTGCATTAGTACAGTCAATTTCAGCATCAATAATAGTTTCAATGTGCTCAAAATAGTGGTCACACTTATTTTTCTTTGCGATAATTAATTGTTCACCCGCTAACGCTACGTAACTCCCGTTCAGAGAAACAGCAAATGTCTGCATTGGTTTATCGCATACCATTGACATGACTTCTATGAAATCAGCATTGTGCATACTCATATTTCGAGCTTTTAATATATATCTATTACCCTGTTGCATCATGAGGTACAAACACTGCGTTTCAGTGGCAAAAGCAATCCCAGTTATTGTTGCATTACGTTCAACATGAAACGGCTCACTACGGAGAGTCATACCTCGTCGCAGTTGCTGTAGCGAAATTTTCTTCACCATATTTTCAGAAGTAACAAACAACAGATCATACTCAGTTACACAAATGCTTTTAATACAAGCATAAGCATCAAATGACATATCTGATGCATCATTCACCAAATTCTTAATAATAATTTTGTTATTAGCTAGCACTACTATCAAATAAGCCATACCGTCAAACGAAAATGCCTGAAGATGCATAACCCAGGGAAAGTTTGGCCCCTCTATGTTTAACGGTATCCTATTTTTTTCTGCATTTGCCCAATCCCAAAGATATAATTCAGCCGCCCGTGTGCCAACAAAAACATCTTCGTTAATGCTTACAATCGACTGGACACCTTGCCTTGAAATATAGATGTCGTGCTTATCAGCAAAATTATCACTTATACGAGATGCGTAACCGTCCAAACTTGCCGAGTATACAAAAACACCTTCGGCACTTATTGCACTTATTTCTGCCTCATGTGCTTTGAACACCTTTTTATCACTGTTTTCCAAGCAGTAATATAAAATACCGCCAGCTTTAGTTCCTGCAGCAACCATTTTTTGGTCACTACCTACAAATGCTCCAGTCAACATACACTCATGCTCATGCAAACGCACATCAGTTAAATCAGTACGATGAAACACTGTATTTCTCAGAGACGTATATGATAAATCTGAGTTTTGCATGTTAGAGTATGAAAAATCTACACCATCAAGATTCATATTACTACAGTCAGCATATGCCAGATTTAGTGATTGAAAAGATCTCGGGCCGTCTTTGATTGCATCAAAAATTTTTTTAAAAACAGATTCTGTGCATAAATAACACAAAAGGGACAAACAATTACCCCCAAGATATCGATATTGCTCGAAATTTTGCGCATCTCTCGTATAGAGAATAAGATCTCCAAGATTAGACGCCAAGCGCTCATCTTTGTTAGCTTTCAACTCATTGCATAATATGTTTAACGTCTCAATATTTAAGTGGACTTGGCGCAAAAATGAATTATTGACTTTTTCGTTGAATTTGTCTTTTATAGTGCAGGGGGCATCAATTTCCTCCAACACAAATGTTGCACACAGGTATTCAAGGTAAGCTGCAATCTTGAACTCAACATAGGTCTCTTCGACCTGAAAATACACTAAACGTTTTAATGCCTCTACGGCCATCTGTTCATCAATACCCACATCCTTTGCAAGGTTTTTCAATATGTCGCGTTCAATTTTTCTTCCGCGCCCGAATATCCAAGCGGTACGTGTAAGTGCACGTAAAAAAAGCTTGTACTTCACATTGTTTCCAAGTTCTTTAACCCATTTTTCATAGCTACAGCTGAGCAAACAATATTCAGTCAAGTGCTCAGGATTATTTAATGAACTAACATTTTCTATGTATAATTGAAGGTTTAACGGTTTGGTCAAAATTCTTTCATTATGTTTCCAATGATCCCGTATATCATCAATTAGATACCCGCGATGTCTATCATTTAAATAACGTTCAATTTGACCAAAATTAAAACCAGCTAAATAAGTAAGCTCATGATCAGAAGTATGATTACTCGACTCAATAATTGGCTTCAATATTCTGCGATAATAGCTGTTACGAGTAGTAATAAGAACGCGTCCTTTATCTTCCCTAAGACGCATAAGCGATAAATAGTCAGTTTGAATCTGTTGTGCATTTTGGCGATCGTACGTTTGATCGTATGCATCCAAAATGACAGCGAAAAGACCCGCTTTACAAAACGAAACAAAGTCGTCATACTTCATGTTAAGACGGTACTCAGTTGCAAGTTTAGTTTCAATAAACGCCACAATTGACCCCGATTTGAATTCACTCAAATAAAAAACAAAAACGAATGGAAATTTCTGCTCATCTGATTTGTGGGCATAATATCTGCAAAATGAGGTTTTTCCTAACCCGTATTCGCCAAATAGAAAAGTAACTCGACCATTAAAACGTTCCGCGTCATCAGTCATAATTTCGGACACATACTTAAATAAGTCTAGAGTTTGACGTAGATCTGAAACAGTAACTAACGGCACAAGATATTCAAAACCATCACTTTCTAAGCGCTTCCAATTTGTGTACTGTTCACCATATTTGTGTCTGGTTTTTTTAAAATGACATAACAACGCTACTAACTCATAAGAACTAAACTCAAAAATTTTGTCATCTTTTTGTAATATCCAAATATCCACATCCTTCTTAGTTAAAGTAAAGGGCGTGTCATACGGCATACTTGGAGTTATACTGAGCACACCCCCGTTTTGGCGAATCACTGCAACATGGGGATCTAACTCATATATTTTTTTTATCAATTCAATTTCCATTACGTGGGACTTCCTCTTCAATTTTACCTATTGTAAATAATCCACATGCATCCAAATAAGCATCAAGTGCAAAATAATCCCTAATTGTTTCTTGATAAAATTTCATATTATGCATCATTCGCGTATTTCTTACTCTCCCAGAATTTTTTTCATAGAAGATATAATGCAAGCTCAATATTGCAGTATTTCTGCTTTCGTCATCATACCGCAGAATTAATCCTTGTATAGGTGTCTCAAAACAAAGTGGGAAAGATTCGTGTTTAAGTCCAGCATCTACAAAGGCGTTATACCGATCATAGCATTGTAAGACATCAGCCAAAGCTACTGTGAATGAAACTGGATCTGTACATAATGAAACACTAAGATACTCGCGATCTGGAGGATACCATGACTGTCTGCATATTTTATTTCTCACTTTCATTAAATCGTGCATCAGGATAGCTGACCCAGCCCACTGCAAAGCCAGTTCAGCCCAAGGGTTTTTGGGCACGGTTTTGTCATTCAGATAATTGTTCAGATAAATAAATGAATATGCTGAATGTAATCCATGTGTACTATCACAGGCTATTTGAATTGTTTCTTTTATTCGATCACGTTCAAGTGAAGCAGCTGAGCTATTGTCCAAGTCATAGATTCCTGTAAACCAGTGCATAAATAAGGCATGTGGCATGTCAGCCATAAGTTGTTCAGCTTGAAAACACTTTGTTGCCCCAAAGCCGCTATAGTTCGCCAACGGGTCCATTATTGACTTGGCGAAACGGAAGGCATATCCAATATCGTGATAACAAGCTGCTGTAATTGCAGACACATGAATTAGTTCTTTTATTAGATGAAAATTCTCTTTAGCAAAAAAATTGTGTAGACCAATTATTGTCGCGTAATTACGAATGAATGCAGGTTTTTTCTTCTCATAAATCATAATTAATGCACATATATCAAGTAGGGTTATTTTGTCATCCAATCCCAGCTCACGTAGTTCCTGAGCAGTACATAAGGCTTTGACAAAATCGTGATCCGCTGGAAATGATAGTTTTTCAAGAAGTTTTTGTACAACGACAGCTGTTTGAGTTTGGTGTACGATATGTTCCCTATAAAAATCATCACGTAAATTGAGCAAAGCTAACCATTCATCGGAAAGAAAAACTGGCACTAAGCAACGGAACGCTGGGAACAGTTCTGTGGAAAACTGATATAAAGCATTTATACTACTCCGAATCTTGTTATACACGTCCTGCGGCAGAGATTTTTCCAGTTTTTCATTGATTTCACGATATGCATTTGCATTTTTCGAAGCGCGTTTATTGCTGAACTCCATCCACCTGTGAGGGCATATACGAATCAATTTAGGTCTCTTATATGTATCCCACAGTTCATATATCGTGTCAAATTCAGATTTAAATATTATTTCCATAGCTTCTCTTAACGCCCAAAATATTTTATCATTCGGCTGACGGCGGCGGGAATAATGAAAACATCTTTTGACACAGCAGAGTTCAAAGTACTTAGCGAAAAATGTGGGTGAAAAATGTTGTTTTTAACAAACAATTGTAGATCTACATCAATATCGTCCTTCTTCAACAACATCGTGAGAATATCATATTTTTCCACTATAGACTTTTCATCAACCATTTGAAAGAATGCAAGCATGCTATTGTTAAGGATAGTTTGATTCAAAATAGTGAGATATGACTCAGGAGTTTTTACATATGTTAACTGTGTAACCGCTTTGTTTATTATTACATCAGGCTCAGATCCAAGCAAATCTTCCTTCAGCGCAATTGATAAGACCATATTTAAATAGTAACGTAATAAGTCTGCAATAGGTTGCCCAAACGCCGCAACAAGCAACGCAAACTGCTCATCGTTTAAAATATTCCACTTTACATTTTTCTTCGACAAGATTTCCAGTACCGCATGTTCGCCAGCTTCAACATATTTTGCCCCTTCACCAATGCGACCCGTAACCCTGTAAGTCTTCATATCAAAAATCATATATTTTTTATATTTTTCCAAGTATGTTTTAATGTCATTTTTATCTATTGTTATAGGTGAAATTTGCGATATCAATACAAATAAGTATCTAAAAAAGGAAAGACGTAAACTCACTCCCTCATCAAGCAAACTCGAAGAAAGGTCGTACAATATATAATCCTTATTTTGTAGCCAATCTAATAGATCAGATACGTTGTTTGCATCATCAATATGTTGCAATGTACACAAAGATCTCTTGTATTGAGTATAAGAACGAGAAAGCAAATATTCGTATGGGACATAATCCATATTGTTGGAAGTTAGTATTTCATGTAATGTATTATCACTAACAAAAAACTCATTAACACTTGCAGCCGACCACATATCAGACTTATTATTTATAACATAGAGATTTTCGGCAAATGGGAAGTCCCAATCCATATTTTCGACTTTAAAGTCGTTATTCATTAATTCTCTCCAATAGCCATCTTTCACCAATTGTTCCTTAGTAACTTGATCGATTGTTTGTGATGGATCAATATTACTGTTTTTCACTGCATTCTTAATTTTTTTCCACATTTCCGACAGATTTTTAAGCCGATAAACAGTTGCATTGATATCAGGAATATCCTGCGACAATACAAAACACATTTTTGTGTACCGTAGTCCGTTATATTTTAACACATAATCCAGTAACAATGGACCTAACTGTGAAAAACCTGGCGGATTATCGAGCACAAAATATATTTTACGTGTTTCATCGTTTCTCACCCATTCGTCGCGAAGAGCACCCATTATTTCCAACAGGAGATGACACATCCATTCTGCATGCATAGGATCGAAAAGCGCATCACCAACTGTGCCTTCTGGGCGACCGGAATCAATATACAAAATAGGTGTATCGAGCGAGGTTATTGATTTGAGCTTTGATACGGGTAACCCCTTTTCTAATTGGCGGTTGTATATATCGCATAAGGAGCTGTAGGAACAAACTTGGGAGGTGTAATTATCTGAACAAAAAACTTCTTCTGACCATTTATGTTGAACTACTCCACTACCCTCTATGGTATTAAAAGTTCCATCGGCGAGCGAAGTTCCGTTAAAATCAAGATCAATATATATAGCACGTTTTTTGGGGCAGATATCCAACGTATTCTTGTCAGTAAATGAGGTGCAATCTTTGTGTAGACAGTTTGTCTTATCACACTTGACAAGTTCTTTAACTGCACAAATAGAGACGTAGGTCTTACCAACTCCACCTTTCACAGATTGTACAAATAGTATATTCAGTTTTTTAAACTCGTTTGTGTGTTTCATTACATTCATCCACAGTTTTATACATATTTCAAGTATAGTTCAATAGCACGAGATAGAACTACTTCACGAGCCTCATTCACCTCAAATCTGAGACCACCAATACCAATAAAACTTCCGTAAGCATAGTTAGCATTCCTGCAATAAATTTCTTCAAAATAATCAACATCACCGTTATAAAACGAGATAAGATCTCCAGACGATGGTACATCGCCTATGCTCACTCCAAAAGTCCCTTTTAGCTTACATATCACTATGCGCTCTTTTGTTTGAATTGGTGTACATTCTTTTCCGTCCAATAAAACATCAAAACATTGGTTTTGATATAGACACCCAAATAATAAGAGACTGAATCCAAATCGTGCATTTATTTCAACTGGCAATAAACATCCATCTTCAAGCATCAACAAATCAACATTAAAAAAACCGTGATACCCTTCTTCGCGTAACAATTGTCCAGCTCGCATTGTCTCATCTTTTATCAAAATCGTTTGCTTTTCGGAAAGAAAAGCAGGATAAACAAGACCTGCATACTTGTATTCATCGTAAAGTATTTGCTCAGAAGCACCAAAATAGTGTACATCTCCGTTTTCGTATACACAACCAAAACCTGAAACAGACATTATGTGTTTTTGATATCCGCTTACTAGCACCACTTTATCTTGAACATAACAACCATATTCCATAATAAATTGATCCAAATCATCCTGATTTTTGATGTGACTCATCAGGTAACCACCAGAACAATCAGGAAATTTTATTACATACGAACAAAACCTTTTTTGTAATGCGTCATGGTTTTCTTTTAAACAATACAAGTCTTTGCAGACCATTTGTTGAACATGAGGGTAATTATGCTTACGCATAAGTTCATATTGAGAAAGCTTGTTATTCAATAAGTCCGCTTGGGGAGAAACAGAAGTCAAATGTACAGTGTTAGAATGTTTTCTCAGATTTTCACCAGTAAACGAAGCAACAACCACTAAGTTTTCACTATAAGACCCAGTGTCAGCTATAAATTCTTCAAAATATCGATTAACGTCGGAGGGTTCGTTGACACGAAAATCCTCTTTGTTTGCACCAACACCTAACGGGACGATTTTCCATGCAGCATTTTTTGCGTTGTAGGATAAAATTTGTATTGGTTTGGCTTCAAGTCCATGTCTTTTCAAATAAGAAACAAACATTTCAAGCAAAAAGTCAAAACGCTGATCAAAAATCCAGTAAAATACTGGCTGTAACGATGCAACCGCTTCTCGTTTTAATGTACCCATTAATAGTCTTACCTCCGCAAAATAGAGAGAGCCTTTTTGTAAGATAAGTTCACCACCCTTAATTAGGCTATAGTTAAAGTCAAAAAGAGACGAGATTTTAAGAGACATATAGAAAACATGCAACCCGAAAAGTGACAACGAAATGACAACTAACCACCTAAAAATAACTCTCAAAGATCCAAACAAGCAAAGTATATAAAGTTAAATTTGATATCGACATGTGTGTTTTCGTTTACTGCCTGAAATAGATTACATTTTACGTCTTTTTCTATTACCTATCTTGTTACTATGAGAAAAATATGCCAATGCCTATTTACCTTGCCATAAAATGCAAAACCGCTAACACCCAAAAAATAACCCAACATAACTCAACAAATCACTAAACAGCCACCACAGACAACACATAAGTGTACTTAAAATAACAGTGGCAGTTAAAAAAAATAATAAAGAATATATTTAAAGTGTGGGCGATTAAGTGTACTTAACGTGTTTTTAGGGGAGTATTAGCAGGGTGAGTTCGGGCCGAGTTTTTCCCACAATTTCAGCTATACGCTTCAAAGTAATGTCGTCAGTTACCGTTTCTAATTTTGTTGGCAGTTTCCCTTTGCCGTGTGCTTTTAGAACTGCTTCACGCATCTCCACCTTTTTACTGTAACAAAGACGTTGCACATCGCCGTCATTTGAAACATAAAACGTTGACCAACCACTACACACAAACAAACCCAAAGAAAACTCTAAACAGCCATTACGTTCCAAAGTTTGAAAAAGCTGATCCCTACACTCCCTAACACTAACTTTACCACGAATCTCCCTAAGCAAATCATATGCTTGTTTTGTGTCTTCAAAGAACTTTCTAAAGCACACACTGCAGGTATCCCCTTTAACATAACTGGAGTAGCGATTAAGTTCATCAACAAATGTAAAGAATTCTTTCTCGTGTCCAAGTATTAGCAGGTATTTTTCTGTGGTGAGGCTAAACCCTGTCCAGGTCATACAAGAACTATACACGTTATGGGGTAGTTGGGAGGTTACGGTGTTTAGGTCTTCAGAGGCATAGAAACGTAAGGCTTTCTCTTTTGTCACTAACGAAATAATTCGATTATCCACCTGTTTATTGTAGCCTGTTTCGGCGTAAAATTTGGGTTGGTCTGTTGGAACGTGGTGTTTGTAGCCTTCAAGATCTAACTGGGTCAGTTGGAAGCCTTTGTCGCAGGTTTGGCGTATTAACGCTTTTTTAGTATTATCCGTTAGAGGTAACGAATCTATTTCACAAAGTAGTTGTTGGGCTTGGGTTTTAGTTTCTTCTTTTAGCAAGAGCAGTCCATATTGGGCTGTGAAAGAGAACTTACTTCCCTCAACTTCACAATATTCAATAATCAGCTTTACATTGCCCACTTTAATGGTGGTGCCATCGAAGGTTACAGGGTCTTGGATAATGTTTGGATCCATAGTGGTTAGGCCTCTACAAGTTTTAGAAAAGCAAGTTGTTGCAGTATTTTTGGGGGGATGTTGGCGGTTTTAACGTTAAAGGTTTGCAGGGTTGTTAGTATTTCTTGGCTCGTTAGTTCTTCGCCTTTTGTGGCAAGATAATCCGCTAAAGACACAGCAGCATTATTTTTCATAAAGGCAGAGTATACTTTGGAGCAGGCAACCTCGTCGTTAACGTATCCTTTGAGGGTGTCGCCAGTTACATAAAGTCCCAGTAAAGGCATGTGAAAACGTCGCGTACCCTCCAAGTTAGGTATTAAGCAGACAATCTCATCACTTAAAGTCTGAACCGTTAACTGCCTACGCTTCTCTACAGTCTCAACTGCGGTGGCATAATATTTTCGAAGGGACTGCGAAACTTTGAGGTTAGTTTTACGCAAAACACCTCTCTGAACCTCCAAAGATTCCAAACAAATTAGATGCGCACCTTCCCAAACATACTCCTTATTCACCTTAGAATTCACAAGATAACTAACCCCACGCTCACTATGTATGAACAAACCAAACTTGGCAAGAACAGAATTCAATCGCCTAAAGGTTAACGGAGTTTTCCAGTGACAATCATCAACAAACAAAGTCCCCTCAACTTTATTCCAAGTCGCAATTTGACTACCCCACAAAAAATACCTAACCACAGACTCACCTTCAACAACCACTACTTTGTCACGGGGCTCACACTTCTTATAACCCCTCCAGCAAGGCTTTGTCATCCAAAACTCTTTAGCTAAAGACACACAAACCACCTCCAACAACAAAAACTAATTTGAGTTTCAAAAAAGTTCATTTTTTCATTAAATTTTCTTTTAACATTTACAATACATACTACATTTATCATCATTCATAAAATCCTCCAATTAATTTTTTATTTTAACTAATTACTTGTCAAAATGGGAAAATACGACCAGCCAACAACAACTACCCTAAAGGGTCTGCAAGAAAAGAGACGTTTAACTGCGTTATGGGGTTATGAAAATGCTCTGGAAGCGGGGTACGTGGATGGGCTGGTGGGTGTAACCTATTAGGACGGTGCTGGCTTTGCTTGCAACTCTTTGAAACCATTCCTTGGTTTCTTTCTGATCTGCGTCACAGATGTCGCCATCAGTAAGTAAAATCACCACATCATTTACACTCATTAATTTGTAGACTCTTTGCAGTACCGGTAGGCATATGGTTCCGCCTCCACCCTTTAACTTTGAAGCGATTTTACGAGCCACTTCACAGGGCCGTTCAGCCTTCAAAACTTCATAAGCTTTAGCATCCCAAGCAACAACCCTCAAAGACGCCTGCCGCGCTTCATGCTTTGCTATCCCCAAAAAAGTTCTCAGCAGACCTTGGTTTATACTTCCACTTGTATCTATCAAACACCAAACCGTACCTGAACAACTGATTTGCCCGGGGAGATCAAGATTTCTACGGTTAAGATAGGCAAAACTTGAATCACAACACATGCTGCCCTGTAAACTAAACCGCAGAGTGATTTGCCAAGGGGGTTTTACCTCCAAAACCTCATCCACCAAACGCTCAAACGACGCAGGTAAGGTCCCAGCTTGCTTAGCAAAAGTTTTAGCCTTCTCACAAACCCCCCGCCACACCTCACCAAGCTTCTCAGACCCACACGAACTAATGCTAGAATCCCCCTCTTGAATAACCTCACCCTCAAAATTACTCTGTAAAAGATCCTCCCCAAAGCCATTTGAAGAGCTGTTTGGATTTGTTGGGGGTTGGTTGTTGTTTTGTAGGGTTTTGGTTATTTCTTCGGTGCTCATTTTTTGCAGATCGCTGAGGCATAGTTTTGTTATAGTTGCCAGTGAGTGCAGTGTTATTAGGTCGTTTGTGGGGT
>Ga0123354_10003561_pt1 | contig 21565 bp, 8 predicted proteins | sample TergutLab28metaG_2_FD_97872 | JGI IMG/M metagenome (GOLD analysis project Ga0123354, IMG submission 97872) | Labiotermes labralis P4 segment gut microbial communities from Petit-Saut dam, French Guiana - Lab288 P4 | ecosystem: Host-associated > Arthropoda: Insects > Digestive system > Gut ... | reverse complement strand
TCCATTCCCCCGTTACCTCGTCCCTCCTAGGTCCAAATATTCTCCTCAACACCTTGTTCTCAAACACCCTCAGCTTCCTTTCCTCCCGCAATGTCAGCGACCAAGTTTCACACCCATACAAAATTGCAGGCAAAATTATAGTTCTATATATCTTAATCTTTAAATTTTTGGATAGCAACCTGGAAGACAAAAGATTCTACACCGAATGATAGCAAGCATTTCCTGACCTCAATCTGCTCTTAATTTCATCCGGAATAGAATTTTGATTTGTTAAAGTTGTTCCCAATGTATATATATATATATATATATATATATAATATCTGTATATAATCCTCATGACTGTATAGGCCTAGTGCTTCCTGTATGTAGTAACCGTTCGTGAAAGTCTTTTGCCTAGAAGTGTGTTATGGATGGGAACACCAAAACACTGTAAAAGTGTTGCAGACCGAACAAAATCTGGTGGTTTACTGTAAATGCATTCTTGCGCCATATGTTGTTGTAATTGCATTATTTGTCATGAGTACTGATATTAAATATATGGCTGAAGAAATCTTTGTGAAGGGTTACGTGTGGAATAATTGCAACTTATAATCCCGGGTAACTCACCGAACGAAAGAAAAGACCCTAAAATGTACTAGAGTAGAGTAACAATCCGTGGTGGATTATTTTATAGAGCAACATTTCTATTTCTCTTCTAGAATTGGATATTTGTTCTTCACTATTTCTGTTATATCCATTTGACAAGATTTTCATACTGCCCCTTTCAACAGCCATAAGACATGTATAAATGACGTATGAGTTTATCGTTTAGTTGTGCCTGTTGGAAGGTAGGGGGGAGGGGTAGAGAACACGAAGCGATGCATTTGCACGTGCAGTTGGGTAGTGTGGTTTCACATCGCTTGGCGTGTCTAGACCTGGAAAGATGGAGACAACATAATGTAAAAGTGTGTGATTTGCAGTGTGTTTAAGTGATTTTAGTAAGATCTGCGGGTGTTTTGACATTTTAGACAGCTCGGAAGACACAGGAGTGGAAGCGTCGAGGCAGTGGGTAAGTACAACCAGCTAGTTAAGGATTTACTGTGCATGGTGACAGAAGAACATGAACTTTTAGAAGCATGTGGTTGTATCTGTCCATTTCTGCCAAGTCCGCGGTGTTTCAAGGCAAGATGGCGACGTAACACACAGTAACGCTGTGGTTTAGGCGGTTCTGTATTTACGTCATCTGATCGTGTAACTGTTTGACTGTTGTTGCCTAGATCATGAATAATTGATGTGTTTATTTTCGGAACAAGTTGTCGTTATTTTTACGTTCGTACTTATTTAACATAAAAAATTTTACGTCATAAATTAGATCGTGGTCTTGTACTTCATGACGCCATGTTGTCTGGCAAGCCACATTGTTTAATCGCAGTCTTGGAGGAATAGTAAACGTGAAGAATAAGGCACCAGGTTCTACCAAAGCGTTGGCAACTCTGTTGTTCCTTGGAGACGGGGCCGGAAGGTTGCTCCGAAATGTTGGTGACAAATTACAAGACCATACGTTGTCACATTGTACATTTTTACTACTTTCGTAACATAAAATTTCGATTTATATCTAGTTGACATTTGCCAGTAGATTAATAGTTTCTGTTTTATGCCCCTACTTCCAGTCAATTAATGACTGCGCCGTACAGCGTCTAATGGGCTTCATATAAACGTCAACAGCCAACTACACGTACTTATATAGAAACAGCCGCCGTTGGGGGTAGTGATTTCCTGCCAGCTGCTGTACGAATTGTACAACACAGTCAGTATCTAACACTATATAGTGCCGATTACACTGGAAAATGATGAACTGCCAAGAATTTGGAAGGAATCTGTTGTTATATGATCGAGGCAATATCCTGACAGTTTTCCGAACGGACTTCGTCGTGTCCTGAGCGTTGTCTCCCCACCGACTTGGTCGCTTTAGGAACCGTTTAGACTCTTTCAGAATTCACAGCTAATTACAAGTTAAATCGCTGTAACTTGAAAACTTGTCAGTCACCCACACATACACCAACACATACACATAATTTATATAAAATCTTAAATCATCCATATATATATATGTATATATTGTAACCGACGGTTGCAATATTTATTTATAATATTCTGAATGAAGGCATCGCGACGTGCTTGTAATTCACTTAACGTTACACAGTGTACGTCAGCACAATCTTTTTTATTCCTAAACAAGGCTACATGTTTCGACTAAAAGTTATTCATCTTTAGGCCCTTACAACATTTTCGTTTCAAGATGCTTTGCCCATTTTGGGATCCCATAGTGTTTACAATTTTTTAAAAATATTTTAATGTTTAGACACAATCTGTAAATAACACACTTTATAAACAAAATCAAACCCTTTTTAGAAAGTTTTAATTAGATGTATTCCACAATTGTAAACACTATGGGATCCCAAAGTGGGCAAAGCATCTGGTAACGAAAATGTTGTAAGGACCTGAAGATGACTAACTTTTAGTCGAAACATGTAGCCTTGCGTAAGAATAAAAAAGATTGTTCTGATGTATACTGTGTAGCGTTAAGTGATTTATTTATAAACTCTTCTAAATATTTGGGCGATACAAAGTCATATTAAGGGGAAATATATAAAGGTATATAAGGGTATACAAACTAACACATACAATTTACGTAAACAGTGTTAAAATAAAAGATGAAAAGTACATAACGGGTCTCCTGCACGAGACACATAAGTACACGGCATAGGGACTTGATCTATTAGACTGAATATTTCGATACAAGGTACTCATTGTTGCACCGTGCATTTCGTAGAATCACTTTAATTATTAACCAACAAATGCACTGTATAAAATTTCACATTAAAACACTTAACATCGCTCCGACATATTTCGATCCTAAGATCATCCTCAGGGAGCTACGCTGTTCTTTGCTAAAGTCATTTTAAAAACACTCACAAAATAATTCCATTATATTAACAGGGTGTTGTGGCAGCATATCGTGTTGTGTAAGAGTACGTTGTTAGGAGTGCGTCTGGCTATGGTGTGCGTCGTGTGTTACGCAGTGAGAGACTTTCACTACGTAACACACGACGCACACCATAGCCAGACGCACTCCCAACAACGTACTCTCACACAACACGATATGCTACCACAACACCCTGTTAGTATAATGGAATTATTTTGTGAGTGTTTTTAAAATGACTTTAGCAAGGAACAACGTAGCTCCCTGAGGATGATCTTAGGATTGAAATATGTCGGAGCGATTTTAAGTGTTTTAATGTGAAATTTTATATAGTACATTTGTTGGTTAATAATTAAAGTGATTCGATACAAGGTGTTTATGTGCGTATAACCATATACAAAGTACACATGTTAATACTAATCAAGTACATTTGCAGCATCACGTTGTGAATAGTGTCCATATTTCTATCATTATGGTTGCCTTTACATATTTTTAACATTATATTTCAACATTGTACTTGTGTGTAAATTGGATGTGTTAATTTTACATAGCAATGTATTAATATATTTCAGAGGATATGTATAGTTTTACTACTAACATACCGGGGTGCTGATAAGTCCTTAGCCCGACCAGGAAGGAAACAAGCTCGGAAGCATGTCAGGGACACGCGCGATTTCAACAACATCGAGACGCGAGCTGTCATCAAGTTTTTTTTTTTCCTGCAAGGCAAGGCGCCGAAGGAAATTCACGCAATTCTGACAGAAACATTCACTTGTTTCCTTCCTGGTCGAACTAAGGACTTATCAGCCCCCATATATATGCAGAGTGTTCATGGAGGAATGTGCCATACATCCGGAGAACGTTTCTCCGATTAATTTATATCGCTAAAACCAAGCATGCCTTACCCTAAGTGGAACGTTACAGAAGTAATAACGCGAGAAAAACGTGGTCCTTTTGCGGTTACACGTACAGTACCTGTTGGACTTGGTGTATTTTTCCATACACTTCGCAGGTCAGTCATTGTGTCGATAAACGAGACAATCTGTACCGAAGCGGGTGTGCTATGTATAGTACTTCGAACTCCACGGAAGATTGTTATGAGGCTACTGTGATTTTTTGTAATTTAATTAATTTCTTGCCGGTCCCAGTTGCCGCGCGGTCAAAGGCGTAGATCTGCGGCCGCTCGCCTGCTGAGATTGAGGTTTCGAATCCCATCGGGGGCATGGATGTCTGTCTGTTGTGAGTTTTGTGTGTTGTCATGTAGAGGTCTCTCTTCTACGAGCTGATCACTCGTCCAGAGGAGTACTACCGACTGTGGTGCGTCATTGAGTGTGGTCTAGAAACCTCGTGAATGAGCAGGCCATGGACCAATGTGCGTTATTGCGCCAAACAAACGAACAAACTATTGATTTCTTTATGCCATACTGATGCTAATCCGATGTGTAATTACATGTCGTAGCAGGAAGAGCAAATTTCCCCTCATTTTGTTACGTATTTGGTAAAAAAATGAATGTATAAATGTAATTACTTGTTTACTCCATGGTGCAGGGTCCTTCTTGAGAAGCTAACTGGTTTGCAGCTAGTCAAGAAATTCCCCGCATTTCACGGAATCCGAAGGTTCATTACCGCACTCACAAGCGTCCGCCACCTGTCCCTATCCTGGGCCAGCCCAACCCAGTCCATATACCCACATCCCACCTCCTGGAGATCCATCCTAATATTATCCACCCACTTACGCCTAGGTCTCCCCAGTGGTCTCGTTCCCTCCGGTTTCCCCACAAAGACCCCTTACACCCCCCTTTCCTCACCCATACGCGCCACATGCCCTGCCCATCTCATTCTTCTCGATTTTATCACACTCACAATATTGGGTGAGGAGTACAAATCATTTAGCTCCTCGTTATGCAATCTCCTCCATTCCCCCGTTACCTCGTCCCTCCTAGGTCCAAATATTATCCTCAACACCATTATTATTTGGAACGTACCTCCCCATAATCTCCACAAACGTTCAATATCGGTGTCTATTATTAGTTTAATATCGGGTATATGTTATGTTTGATTGTATCAGTGTATTTTAACCCAAGAAACGTTCTCCCAATTCATAGCAGATTTATCCTGAAATATCCTACATATATATATATATCACTCATAAACTATACAAAAGCTACATTTTATTTAGAAGTTTTTTGGGTTAGCTACTCTCCCACATCATCATACAAAATTCTATCTAAAAATATTGGTCTTTTGAGCTTTCATGCATATGATTGCATACGAAATGGCTGATAATAAATAGACATTGCTTTCATTTTGTTCCTTCAACGCCACCCACTTTGTACGCTCAGTTATTATTTACAAATTCATTGGCTTCGTTGCCTGGAGCTAGGACAGGTCAAGGTAGCGAATCTCTTCGTGTTTTTTATGGTTGTGTGTAGACCTTGACCAAATTAACTCCAACGGCACTACGCTAAAGGGGATCTACACTGTAATTTCTTGTCTTAAAATATCTTCTACATTTTCTTTTATTTGATTCATTTCATGCTGCATAAACATTTGAATAAGAATTGAGTAGGCCTTCTGTTTAAATTCTTCCATTAATCCCACTCTATAATTTGTCGCCGAAAATAATGAAGAATAGCAATAAATCTTATGTTTATTGGCCGGTGCATCATCTTGATAGTTGAATAAAGAGAGACCAACTTGATGTCACTTGATTTTTTATTTCACTATTTAATGCTGAACATGTTTCGGATGTTAATACATCCATCCTCAGGAGCTTGCGACTTATTTGTTGAGTTATTTAATGGGTTGTATTGTTCTGGTTCGATGTGTGTTGGTGTTACGTTGTGGTTTGGCTGGGGTGGTGTGGTATCCGGATGCAGGCTGAAGCCTGCATTCGGATCGTAATTTCACCGAGTGTTTTTAACATAAATATACCTTTAGTTAGGGACAGATAAAACTCCCTGATGATGGTCATTGAAGACCGAAACATGTAGGAGCGATATGATTGTGTATTTTAATGTAAATTTAAAATTTTAACCAAGTTAGTAAATAGTGCATTCGTTGGTGTGTGAACCACGTCGGTGTAAATAATTTTCACATTCGCGCCATGCAGCATCTTGATGTTATCAAAGTTTTATTTATCCACCAACTGATAAACTAGTGATTTGTCTTAAAAACAATATTAAAAGTTACATTAAAATATCCCCGACATGTCTCGGTGTTACGGTTACGCCATCATAAGGGAGCGCATTAATTTGTGCTTACTAAATTTGCAGTTGTCAAAGTAATCCATTAAAATACATCGGTGTGTTAAAACGGTGGTGGTGTTGCTGCATATATTAAGTCTGGAATGAATAATAGTGTGTCAAATACTGGAATTTTCAAAACGTAATGAATCGTATCGAAATTAGTTGGACTTATCATTAATGGTGTCTGTATATTGCACTTAACTGTCTAAAAGTATTTTATATTGTCATAACTGATAATGGTCTTATTTAGGCAGAAAAAATGTTTTATCTTGTCATTCACACTATCTGTTGGGGCTGTAGGCATGTGGCGCGTATGGGAGAGGGTCTTGGTGGGTAAGCCGGAGAGAAAGAGACCACTGGGGAGGCCTAGGCGTAGATGGGTGGATAATATTAGGATGGATGTCCAGGAGGTGGGATGTGGGTATATGGACTGGATTGGTCTGGCCCAGGATAGAGACAGGTGGCGGACGCTTGTGAGTGAGGTAATGAACCTTCGGGTTCCGTGAAATGCGGGGAATTTCATGACAAGCTGCAAACCAATTAGCTTCTCAAGAAGGACTCTGCACCATGGAGTGAGTAAGTAAGTAAGTTGTGGTGGAAGGTTTATGTATTAATTCTGTATATAGCCTGCGCTGCTGAGAGCATCGTTAAATAGGCAGCAAAATGAAGAGACGAGAATGTAAAGTTAGGCGAAATTTGAGGGTTATGAATGAACCGGAAGTTTTAGAGTTAAGGACGTACAGCTCGATATGTTGCTTTGGATGGGGGTTGTGGCAAGACGCTCTTAAACTTAGTTTCATGGGACGATGTGAATATTATTTTACGGCTGAGCGGTAACTGGCTGCTTCCGAAAAACATAATAAATATTACATGTATTGTGAAATGTATAGGGAGACTGCTGTGCTGCTTCTAAAGTACTTTTAACATTTGTGTACTTAGGGAATAAATTATAGAAAGTGCGAAGAGAAATTGTTGCAAGCGGTAGTGCAGGCGATATGTGGCGTGTTCACCTAAGGTGCTCCATCCGCCAGATTTCTTACAACAGAGAGAAAAAAGGAGCATTCAGAGATGTGATGAAGCCAAGAATCTTGCCTTACGAATGAGATTTACGTTTTGGCGCCTGTCAACGTTGGGCCGAGATAAATATGAGAGAAAGCTACAGTAGGATTAGAAATGCATTCAAAATTTGTGATCGAAAATGTTACGGGATTGGATAATATGAAATATTTAAGCATATTTACAAGGATGAAGTTTGTGTGTATTTTAAAGACACACAGCCTGCGAGCATGCAATGGAGCCATTCATAGTGGGGTCTTGTGTGAATACATAAATGAACGTCAGGGTTTCCTAAAATCAGGGAATTCCCCCCCCCCCACACACACACACACACTCGGCAGTAGTCGTTTCCTGAGGAATGACTGTCCTCTACGTTACTGGAACAGGACTCCGCATTTCACATACGTGACGTAACGCTAGCCTTTCGGCACGTACATCTCTTTTCACTAATTGCGCGCTGTCTGTACCAGGACGTCCCCCTAATTACTGCAGTGTTTGTCACTGGTTTCAGCATTGCATTGCCTTCAGAATCAGGCCGTCCTATTTGTGTTAGTTACGCTACAGAATTGTTAAGGAAGATCATTTACAAGTTTATGCGGAACTGAATATTGCTGGACACAATCGTCAGTGAAATATTTGCTGTCGGTGAAACAATGATTTTTATGATTGCTTTGTTTGCGCATCTCAGTACTCGATAAGTGGTAAGCTTCGTGCTCCTTACTGCACGAGAAAGAGCCACTGGTACCATTTTGTGGGCACCAGAGTCAGCGTGGACGAGACAGCTGAGGGAAATATCCCGCTTTCTGCAGACGCACAATTCCATTCGTGTAGGTGATGGAGGCAGTTTGAGACGTCCGTTGCGATTCGTGTCTTAACGGAAAGACAAAACGTGAATGTACCTGCCTGTCTATGTTTTCCGGTGTTCGAAAGATGGTTGCTTTGTTCGAAGGTTTCCAGTCTTCGCCCTCTTGCCCTTTCCTTGAAGACAGATGTGGAATGTTGGTGAAGTGACACTGATAATTGAAAAATGAAGTTATCGGATAGAAACTTCTTCAAGGGCATTTTCATCTGCAGCTAATGTCACTTACTTTAGTCTGGAGTCGAACCCATGAATCTGCAGTGACAGGCCGGCGTCTATCCGTCTCAGCCGTAAGAGACGAAGCTGTTCATAATAAAATATGGCAGTTGCTTTCGTACCTCACAGAGAACACGTCACTTAACTCTTACTAAATTAATGCAGCTAATGTTGTTTATTCGGTGAGCCAATCAAATGAGCAAATATTGTCCTTGTAAATATTCAACTTGACACACAATTTTTTCATGTATGTTTATTTCTATTCTCTACATGTTTCGGGCAGCCATGTGCCCGTCATCAGGAGAATTATTGTATCAATGCGACATCTGGTTTATGTCACTCTGTGTAGATGACCGTCTGGTATGCAGAGCATATGTCATATGTCATCTACACAGAGTGACATAAACCAGATATCGCATTGATACAATAATTCTCCTGATGACGGGTACATGGCTGCTCGAAAAAAATGTAGAGAATAGAAATAAACATACATGAAAAAATTGTGCGTCAAGTTGGATATATACAAGGATCATACCAGGATGCAGGTCAACAAAACGTAAAAAAATCAGCAAATACTGTCTCAGGAATAAATGTTGAAATCTGTGAAGTTTAACGCTGTGACATGTTTAATTTACGTGTATGTTCGTGCAATAAAGGAACCATCTGGCCGATTTTTTAGGTAAACGATCCATGACTATTTTTTGGTGCTTTCGCAAAAATGTGAAAAGTTACCATAAGCTTTTACATGTCTGGCCGTCTGTAATCCCTCGTTGAACAATACGGCTCCCACTGGACGGATTTTAATTAAATTTGATATTTGAGAATTTTTCGAAATTCTGTTGAGAAAATTCAAGATTCATTAAATCTGACAAGAATAGCAAGGAATTTACACGAAGACATTTGTACATTTATGACAATGTATCGCTGAATTCTTCTTATAATGCGAAATTTTGCAGAAAAAATGTTTGTAGAAAATCAAAATACGAATTTTATGTTCAATAGCTGTTTTTAAAAAAACATGCTATTTATGAGATCATGTGGAAAAATATGGCACAGCCAGACAGGCCACAAATTACCGTTTAATATGGCGCATGCGCTTTGAATTGTGGATAAGTAAGGCTACAGTCACACTAATGTTCTTACACGTAAGTTGTTAGGCCAGAACACATTGGCTTCAGAGTTAATACTTACAGCTTATGCTCAGAAGGTAACCACTTCATAACCTGGCCGGAAATCCAGTTAACCTGTTTGCGGTTTGTCGTGGGTCTCCATGGAAATAACGCGAAAGTACCATATATAGAACACGATCGCTTACTGCTACGGCAGGTGTAGAGCCTGAATGAATGACAGGTTCGTTAAATAAATTGGTCTATACATGAACACGATGAGACTGTACCTACATAAGCGTCGATAGCTCTAGGAAGAATAAAGTAATTAAAAATATATAAAGTAAAATAGAAGATTGAGCAAAGAAAAACCAACTTGATGCACAAATTTGACGTTCAGGTGACCGTGTATCGTGATAAATTATTATAATAAAACCAATTAGAATCACCAATTTCTCAGATTGTTTTCTGGAATAAAACACTACATGTTTCGGACAGTTCCTCTGTCCATCACCAGGAGTTTTTCACTGTACACACAGCAATGATATGTGTCATACAGGTTTGCTGACAGCTTGCAAGCAGGATCAGGACGGAATTACCGTCCTGATCCTGCTTGCAACCTGTCAGCAAACCTGTATGACATATACCATTGCTCTGTGTACAGTGAAAAACTCCTGATGATGGACATAGGAATTGTCCGAAACATATAGTGTTTTATTCCAAAAATAAATTTGAGAAACTGGTGCATCTGGTTGGCTTCATTATAATAATTTATCACGATGAACGTTCACCTGGACGTCAAAATCAAAATAAGAATAAGTTGTGCATCAAGTTAGTTTTTCTTTACACGATTATATCGAGATGCACGGCCAACATAACATAAACATTTAAAACAGAAGAGTAAGTAAGGTAACTGTGTGCTAGATAAAGAGGTTGTGCTGCGCTACTTGAGGTCCCAAAGTCTTCGCCCGTAGTAATAACCAATACATCGCCCCAATAATTCTTGTGTTTTCGACGAACTGAAATGTCTTCAGTCTAACGACTTGGCGAGTTTTAGTGGTAATACTATCACCCAAAGTGTTTTTAAGCTTCATATTCTTTTCATAGTCGGCGTAGCGACGCGGTATGGGATGGACGATCTACTATACAGGGTTGCTGATAAGTCCTTAGCCCGACCAGGAAGGAAAAATTGCGTGAATTTCCTTCGGCGCCTTGCCTTGCAAAAAAAAAAACTTGATGACAGCTCGCGTCTCGATGTTGTTGAAATCGCGCCCGCCCCTGACATGCTTCCGAGCTTGTTTCTTTCCTGGTCGGGCTAAGGACTTATCAGCACCCTGGTAGTTCCTCCTGATGAGGTACTTAAATAGAACTATTGGTTTCTTATCTGCACCACAATATTCTGTTGTATTACCGTTGTGTAGAAATAAAACAATTATAGCAGATCTCTTAGTACGACACGTTTAGGTTTGTGTAAGTCATCTTCAGTTTATTCCAGTACGTAAGGGGCTTTGGTCTCCGTCCTTTAGGCCCAAGTGTCAGTGATTTGGCATGTGTACTGGATTGTATTGCTTGTTTAATGAGCATTTTTCAAGGTTCATGTTTGTTTTTAGCTTTGTATGATTTCTCTGTCAAAAATTGGATTTTTATTGACGGTGTGGTTTTCGTTGTAGAGACTAATGGTGAGTTAATTTCAGTCAGAAAACACAACTATAATTGTACTATGATGAGATCTCAACATCACTATGCAATATAGACATATATATGACACTGAGCAAAATTGTAATTGTGATAAACTGAAGATGGCCGCTTTAGCCTGAAACATGTAATTATTTACTATGCTAATAAATACCATCATCTAGCTTAAATTTTAGTTGTGTTTTCTGACTGAAATTAACTCACCATTAGTCTTTCAACACACAACGGGGATGACACACCTTTGAATTCGTTTAAGAGTTTTTAAAATTATTTTCTGAGTTTGCATGCGCAAGACGTCTCAGTTGTGTCTACATTTTTTGCTTTGTTTTGACGTATAATATGTCCATGTTGCTGTAACAATTTGAAATATAAAATCGCCGGCAGCCCAAGTGTCTGGATTGCCGTTGCAGGTCATTCAGATACGGTGGAACTCGGTTATAACGTCACGATAGAGACCGAATGTATTGTGCTGTTATACAAGACTGCTGGTCTAACTGAAATTAAAGTGTTATGGTTAGCGGTGAGGAATTAATTGGTACCACAGAATATATGAGGCTATAGCAAAGGTGTCGCATAAACCGGTTACGATATAACGGGGTTCGACTCTTAAAGAATTATCATTAACATCGATTATTCTAATTATTCTACGACAAAATAATTTTATTATAGCTAGAAAAATTTCAACATTTCTTTAATGATATTAAATATTAACAAAACATAAGTAAAGTTTTAAAATGTATCATCAATACTGCATTCAAATACTTACGTAACTTAGCAGGTACTGACTACGAGCTACCTCAAGATGACGCAATAGCGTCGAAATATGTAGGGGCAGTGTAATAAAGAGCACTATGATAAATTGTTGGTCAATTATGCATTTGTTGGTTCATTATACAAACAAAACATCAATTATTCGAGTTATTGCCTATGTGCTGTATACTAAAGAATATCTTGTTATTTTATCTAAGTAGGTATTTATGCAACGTTAAATAAAATATTTTTAATATGACCAAAGAAACGCAAACAACATGTGCATATAAAGGAGAAGGGGCTACCGCGTGACAGACTGAAGGTAAAGGGAAGCTAGTCCCAGGAAAAAAGAGGATCAACTCAACGTTATTATCGTTATTATTATTATTATTATTATTATTGATCGATCGAATTTCTCACTTCTCAGCCTTGGCTGGGAAATATTCACTTATCCTTAGATGTAGTAATAAGCATTATTATTATTATTATTATCATTATTATTGCTTTTGTGTCATATGTCGGTACTGTAAAGTAATAACAAAGCAGTGTATACCAGAAGGGTGGGCAATATTTTTCTGCGTGGTGCAAGATTTTTACCAAAAATTTCGTACAAAACCGAAACGATGCCAGAGAAGACTGACGCTTCAAGCTGTCAGCTTGAATGTTGTCGAACTGTGTGACACATTTACTACTGTGCATTCTTGCGCAAATGTCCAGCTCTCGTCTTGTTTGTGGTTGTTTAGAAAGCGACACAATCAGCACTATTTTTTACCTGTAAGCTACTAAACCAATACTTCTTTTTTCGTGTCATGTGAAGGATACCAGGTTTCGATCCCAGTTCTTGCTTCGAAATAAGTAAAAGTTGTCTTTTTTTTCTAGCAAACAAAACACATCCGGCCAAATTACTTAAGTTTTAACGATGTAAGCAACAAACATGCTGAAACAAATTTCGTTTATTGATCTTTTTGAATCTGCTGTACATGTTTCGGGCGACAAACTCGCCCATCCCCATATTGCTGCCGACCGGTGACATTGTCACCGGTCGGCAGCAATATCGGTGTATTGAACCAAAGCTGTATATACAGTCAAAAGTTGCTTCTGAAGATGGTTGATTTTGTCGCCCGAAACATGTAGAACAGCTTCAAATATATCAATAAAAAGCTCAACAAACGAAATGAGTTGCATCTTGTTGGTTGCTTACATCGTTGTTCTAATGATATACGGTCTCACAAGCGTCAAATACTTAAGTTTCCTTTAGATATCACTGGACAGATATGTTACCTTATTCTGTGCAGTATTTCCACCATATGTCAAGTGCTTCAACCCTTTTGAATTTCTCGCTTTTATTTTCCAAAAATTAATGCTTACTTAACAAACAAATTTATTTAATGTACTCGGCATCTGGAATACGTTCCACTGAATGTTAAATGATATCATTTATCTTTACGAAATACTCTTTTTAATGTTCATAGATATCAGCTTGATGTCACTTGCTTTATTATTTCATTATTTAATGCTCAACCTGTTTCGGATGTTAAAACATCCATCCTCAGGAGATTTCGACTTATTTGTTGAGTTATTTCATGGGTTGTATTGTTCTGGTACGATGTGTGTTGGTGTTACGTAGTGGTTTGTCTAGGGTGGTGTGGTATCTGGATGCAGGCTGAAGTCTGCATCCGGATACCACACCACACCACCCCAGTCAAACCACAACGTAACACCAACACACATCGTACTAGAGCAATACAACCCTCGAAATAACTCAACAAATAAGTCGAAATCTCCTGAGGATGGATGTTTTAACATTCGAAACATGTTGAGCATTAAATAATGAAATAATAAAGCAAGTGACATCAAGTTGGTCTCTCTTTATTCAACTATCAATATGATGCACGGTCCAATAAACATAAGGTTAATAAATATGTTCTTACATTTTCCTTTGATGTGCAATTTGAAAGTAGACGATCCCCATACACACGAGCTCTAAGCAAAGGAAACACGGCACTGTGCCATCACATTCAAACACCCTATAATTCATTGTCGGCCAATGCTGAAAGTATTTTTTGCTTTTTCCAGTCGGTGATTGCTCTGCTTTAGATAATGTCATTTTGCGCTTCAAAAATGCTGGAGATGACATTTTAAACAGTAGGCACTCTGTGCGCTTTGGTAGCCTTTCCACCACTTCAAAATAAAGAGCAGAGACATGCACGTTCTCTGTCACGCACACATCAACGCAACGCTCCAGCGCTAATGTGACCAGCACGAAGGTGTGAGTGTTTCAATACCTCTGCGTACGTGACCTTGAACTGATGAAATGTAATGTACTTCTTGTAACGGTAGTCTCTAGTGGAGGAGAAACGTGTCTACGCATGAAACATCATAATCTAAAAATATTCACAGAATTAAAATTTTAAAATTTTTCATCTCAGTTTACCATTTCTTTCCTCCCACAAGTGATGGGCAAAAAATAAGACAGAACATGCTGTACGTCATGTTAATTAATATGAACGATTCGACTACGTGCTAAATTTATTTATAACAGTCATTTTTGCAAAGAATTGTGTATCAACTGAAGAATACAAAAACCAACTAGGTGCCACTTGATATTTTATTGAACTTTTTATTGGTTCAACATGTTTCAAGCATTACTATGCCCATCATCAGGAGCTCGCGACTATGATGTTGTTTACCACATTGGTCGTTTCGTTCTTGGTTTGCTGTATGTTGGGCGTGAGGTGGAGTAATGTCCGTGTTGCAGGTTCAAGCACAACTGATTGAGCCTGCAGCCTAACTGCAACCCACCTCCAGCATACAGCAAACCAAGAACGACACGACTATTGTGGTAAACAACATCATAGTCGCGAGCTCCTGATGATGGGCATAGTAAGGTTTGAAACATGTTGAACCTATAAGAAGTACAATTAAATATCAAGTGGCATCTAGTTGGTTTTCTTGATTCTTCAGTTATCACAATGGTGCAGGGTCCAATAAACATCAAATTGTGTATCAGTACGAAATTGTTTACACACTCCTAATACCCATTACTCAACCTTACTCTTTGTGCCCTTCGTGTTTGTGTATTTTACTTTCAATATCATGCAACATACTGGGTGCGTTGTGTTGTCTGTGTTAAGTTCGGTGACTCGCAATAATGGGAACAAATAATGTCAGTGTTGTACAGGTGCAAATATAATATTTATTTTTTTGAGTCACCAGTGATATACCTGCTGGACCAAGGTTCCCTTAGCACGCGATTCTTTTGTGAATATTACAGTTTAAATAGTCCGTTACACTTTGTCTGGTCTGAAAGTGTTAGAGTGTTGTCAGAAGTACAGAATTCAAGGAATGTTGTTCATAGATGCACGTTACCGTAGTTTTCTTTTGTATTCATGGCTTTAATTCCCACAATATTATTATTTAACGTATACATCTTACAGTCATAAACATTTCTGTTCTCCTTCCGACAACTGCTCTATTTTCTTCATCTGATTCTCCCACTTTTTATAGATTAAAGAGACAGTTTAGGTCAGTTTCTATCCATAAAAATAAAATGAAATTATATAAGACCTTGATCAGACCATTGCTGGCATGTGGTTCTGAAACATGGGTATTATCAAAATCTGACGAAGCTATTTTATGAATTTTTGAAAGGAAAATTTTAGAGCTATCTTTGGACCTACAAATGACAACGGAGAATGGAGAATAAAATAGAGTAATGAGTTACATACATTGTACAAGTAAAGTGAAATAGTAACATACATTAAAATTAATCGACTAAAATGGGCAGGACAGGTTATTGGTATGGAGGAACAGAGCCCTACAAGAAGAGTTCTCGTTGCAGTGGTAGAAGGAAGAAGACAGAGGGGCAGGCCGAAACTAAGATGGGAAGATGGTGTGATGGAAGATGCCGGGAAGTTGGGGGAGAGAAATTGGAGGAATGCTGCAAGGAATAGGGACAGCTGATAGAAGCTTCTGAAGAAGGCCTTGGCTCAAAAGGGGCTTTTGTACCGATGATGATGATGATGATGATGATTCTCCCACTTACATATCTTTTTATCTCACATTACAACTAGCTAATTTTATGCGGCTCCCTTTTTGTCCTTTGCAAACTGTTTTTCAAGAGCTCGTCTACCCACCTCTGGGTTTTTGTACATTTCAACGATATATATTGCGTCCCACCCCCCGCCCCCCCCCCGTCCAGCCTTATTGGGTAAAATGAAATTATGTGTGTAGAACTGTATTTGTTTATAGATTTGTTTGCAAATCACTGCTACCAGCTGGACACTCTGTTGGTGTCAGACTTAGCACCGGCGTCAATGGCTTACCATCCCTAGTACAGCAGCTGATTAGTTCCACAGGATTTTCTTTTATACCTAAAACAAATACGACAATTGTAAACTTTATATATATATATATATTTATTTATTTATATTACACGCGTATATATAATATAAAACTCTTTGAAGCAATCAATTTAAGATATAAGCAAACCGTCCATGTGCATTCCATGAAATTAGACAAAACAGCAAAGGTGTAGCCCCACTGAATCTTAATCCTGCGCTATATGTACTTGCAGTGGTTATCAGCACGTCCCGGCCGCTTTAACTCCTCAAAAGAGACCACGGAACTCCTTGAATGTAAGGGTGTGCGGGCCCGAGCCGGTCTGGATGTGCGAGAAGAGATAAATTTCATGACTGTGCCGGAATTGGAAGCCCTGACATTCCAGCCGTAACTTAGTTACTGTTTTGACTGAACTATTCCAGCTCTGACACTTTTAATATTTACTGCGTACTTTGTAAATGTGAAGGCGGAGTTACTTCATATTTACATCGGTATGTTGACGCTATAAATTACATTTCCGCGTTTTAAGCTTCTAAACGCGTGGACAGTATTGCGACTAATTTTAAAGTTTGGTGGAGTTTTTCGTGTTCACGTGTTAGGAGGAATTTCGACAGGGTTGCGTTTCAACGGGAATTCTCTGACAGCCGTGCGCGTGGCGGTCATGTTATTTAGTGGGATTGTTTTACGCCAATCTAATTTTCAGGGTAATTCTGTAATTGCGAGTTTGGTCTGCAAATAGTGAAGAGTGGATTTTGTGAATTTCGTGAATTTCGTGAAAAAAATACAAAGCAGCGTGGCTGAAATTGCAGTTGGCGCCACCTGTTTAATGGAGGCCGTGTAATTTTACCAGTTGCTGAAATAAAACTTGACATTTTCCCAGGCTACCTATAGATGGGGTAAAGCAATCCCTGTATAGGCCTGGACAGACCCTGAGGACTCCAGGACGTCGAGGCTCCAAAATTTCAAGAAAATCGACACTTGACGGTAGTAAGGTTGTTAGCCGTACGGACTGGCCGCCTGTACGCCCATGAAATATTCGTGGTAGTCATTTCTGTTAGAGGCTGAGTCGACCCCAGGGTCATAGTGTGGCCGGAAGGATAATCTTAATGAAAAATTCTAACGAAACCATCGGGAATCGAACCCGCGACCTTCCCAATAATTCTTCTTCAGTATATCCCTGTTAGACCTATACTTTCCAGTCATAAACCTAAACTCTAACATAGGTAATGTACATAAAACTTTATATGTACATTAATGTACGTATAGATTTTCCATTATCTTCTGAAGCAGGGGCAAGGGATTTTTGTTTAAGTTTTTGGAATTGCTCTGAGACCCACCCAGCTTCCTATTCAGTGAGCACCTGGGCTGTTTTCGGCGGGTAAATGGTAGGGTGGCGAGCTGATCATTCACCCCATCTAGTGCTTACTGAAGAAATAATAAGTTAAGAATAATGTAGGTCGAACACAACTAGTTTATTAGCAGGGTGTTAATGAAACAACATGTTTCGGCCTACTCGGAGACCATAATCAGGTTTACAATGTTGGCTCTAAGAGACAAATAATAATAATGTGAGTACATCTACATTATCCTTAACTTACCGTTACATACACTATTGGGATGCCTCAACTTAAGATTATGAGTGCTCACTGAAAAAAATTGTGACCTGTTGACCGTTCCCCCATATACTTGCACAAGGACAAGCTACAGTATACTTTTGTACTCTTCTAATGTAGGCAGTAGTTGGTGGGACTGGCTTAAGGACTAGTGGAGCAAGATAGACTAACCGTTCGATTCCTGACAGTGGCAAGGCTTTGCATCTCCTTCAGACGTCCACACTGGCTTCAGACTGGCCCAGTAACAATAATTATGTTTGTGTGTTGTGATGTGCAGTTTTGTACGCTTAAGACAGCATTCATTGTTGTGGGTAGACCAAATTTGTTTTTGCACAAGATATCAGACGACACCGAGCGTTCATTGCTTTAGGTATGGAGGTTCTAGATTTGACAGAATTTCTTCTCCTAGGTACCTCATACCAATAGGCATAAGTAGAATGAATCAAGGACAATAGGTTAATTATTGGTCTGTCTTCGAACATACCTTACAGTGAATGGGCGGATAACTGCCGACAAAAAAGATCTGGTTAGATAATACGGATTTTTCATAAACAAACCAATAATATATGTAGCGGAATCGAGGAATGTCGAAGACAAAAGTATTGACTGAAGGATATATAAAATGTCTCTATAAAATAGATGCAATATGGGCAAATATCCATATTATATTCCTAAATTTTATGGTTGATAAGTAGGTACAAGGCAGTTGTGTGACATATACTCAGCGTTTATCCATGGTTCCTCTTTACACTTTTCTTAGAAAAACTTAAATATAACGCTGAGAGACGATAGTTGAACATGGCCGATATTCGAGCTACATACCTTCCGAATGCAGTCATTAATCAACAAGCCTACACGACGGTTGATGTAATTACACGAGATTTCTGAGGGCATTTCTCAAATTAATGGGTAATGGGAAGAGAGATGCTACATTACTAGCCTCTAACCAATCCTTTCCCTAACAGCAGGGTTAGTAGCGAAATGGGACAAACAGTGTAAGCAGTGGTGCATCGATTGTTGTATCCATGGTGACATGATAGGTCACTTATACGGTTCGCGTTATTTAGCTAATTACCGCCACAAAGGGGAGTTCCGCTTATCTTTAAACTGTCGATTGATCTGAGCTCGGACACCTTGGTAATTTTACAGCTAGAAATATGATCGAAATAAAATTTTAGGAATTCATGAAATACCTGTTGCAAATCAATATATTGTCTAACCAATACACTTCGTGATGCACCCTTTTTTACATATATATATATATATATATATATATATATATATGAACTGCTACATGTTTCGGCACAGATTTGCCATCCTGAGGTAGTCATAACAAACGTATGTAAGCCAACATTTCAACATATTTTATGCTTCACTTCATAAGAATGACTAAAATCTTAACTTGCGAAAATACATAAAATCGATAAATTACATAATTACGATATTATATTTTAAGATATGTAACAAACCGCCACAGTTACCACTTTCTTTTATATACAAACAACTAAAAACTGGTGACTGTGTCAGAGTATTGTTACAGTACTTCAGTTTGAGGAAGGACTGTCAGTTTCAATATTTTGCTTGTTGTTTTATCGTGATTGGAAGTTTTATTTTACATGTTGCTTACGATCTGTCGATCGCCTATAGAAAGTGAACAGCATCAGCAGTTTTCAACGGCATTAAGGTGAAGATGTTGTAAATTATTTTATTAAATATTTTACTGTTTTTACTTGCCATTTATTCGCAATGTTACAACTAGTTATTTATATCACCCCATTTAAATTGTCCAAAATTGTACCCTCCTGAGTACCATACTGTTTAGAATATACTGTGTAACTCATTGCATACAGGTGGAGATTATAGAATCGAATCACGTCTTAAAGTATTGTCCACGATAATACAATTGCCTAAGTTAATCGTACCTTAATGAAAGGGCACATGAATTTTACAAAACTCTAGGGAAATCTAATAATTCTAGGCGACAGAAGGGTGACATGAAGCAAATTCTATCCTGAGGGCTCGAAAATACTGGGAGTTACGGTACGAAATTTAGATTTAGTCACCCGAATAACCTGGTGAATGTGATTTGTATATCCCTGTTTGAATGCATAATTTATATAGACTTTCAGGAGGGTAAAATCTCTACCAAGAAGGCAGGACATCTGTATTGTCTGCCACATATGCAATATTATCAGGACTGTACTAGATTCAAAGGGTTCATTACTGAGTCCAGCGGCCGGCTGTAAAACACGTGGTTACGAATTTTCTAGTTTGATAAATTTGGGGAGATTCTTGACCAAACGAAGTATGTTAACTGTTCTAGAAGGTTATAGCCTGTAAAGGTAATTATTAGGCATCCTTTGCGAAGTAGAAAAAGACGCCTTATGTGTGGACCCGATCTATTCCTCTGTCCTTATATGACCTAGTAACAGCGACAAAGCTTTTGTCGAAATTTCCTAAGATTTGGTGTGTTTCTTATAAACGCCTGTAGAGCAAGCGTGAAGTTAGTGAGAACGGCCTCAGTTACAGTCATTGAGCACTTGAGGGTGTAAAGAAATTTCATCCCGCAACGTCCATATTTCTTGGCCGATTTTGGTAAAAGCCACTACAAGAGATCTTCACATAACGCTGTTGGGAAAATTTGAGTTTTTTTTTAGAAATGGGCGAAAGAAATCCTTACTTTACTTAAGGGCATAAATGAAATTTCCTCTATTTTCTATGCTTTTCGTCCAGTTCGGTTAAAATCCAGTGTGGGATTTGTCCACAAAATTGTACCGCTTTGTCTGTGCTTTCTTTATAATTACGATCATTGGAAACCGTACTGCACTTAAGTGCGAAAATGAATTTATGTTCATACTTTCCACATTTATTGTCGAATTTTCTGGAATTTTATATGAGATATCTGGACATAGTGTTTCTTGAGTCACTGCCACCCCCGTAAAAATCAGCGCACAGAAAACACTATTTTCCCTAAGGCCCAAATTGAACTCAAATTTATGGGTGACCAGTCGTACAATGCAACAATTGGAAAGTAAGGAATGCCTTGATAAATTCTGGGGTCTACGTCACTGAGCACCCCATTTGCAGTCTTGTTTGATTTAGCTACATTTCAGTATCATTTTATAATGCTGGCAGAGATAGATGTCTTCATTCTTTCTTAAAAATAACTCCCTAGAAAATCCCTGGTGAAGCTCACTAATCTGATTAATGCATCATTTCGCTTGAAATATGTACCTCAACTATGGAAGGTGGCTGAAGTCGTTATGATCCCAAAACCTGGTAAGCCACTCCACGAAGCAACATCATATAGACCAATAACACTACTGCCGATTATATTTAAATTGTTTGAGAAACTTTTGTTAAAGAGATTAAAACTGATTGTCGATGAAAAAAATCTTATTCCAGATCATCAGTTTGGGTTCCGGCAACAACATTCCACGATAGATCAGGCACACCGAATTACTAACATAATTGAACAATCATTAGAGGATAAGAAAATCTGCTCGACAATATTTTTGGACGTTGCACAGGCCTTCGATAAATTCTGGCATGAAGGACTAAATTATAAACTCAAACTACTCCTCCCCCTCCAGTATTCACGAATCCTAGAATCATATATATCAGAAAGATACTTTAGGATTAAGCAAGAAGACGCTTACTCTGACCTGAGGAAAATACAGGCAGGAGTGCCGCAAGGAAGTGTGCTAGGACCAGTATTG
>Ga0123354_10003560_pt1 | contig 21568 bp, 11 predicted proteins | sample TergutLab28metaG_2_FD_97872 | JGI IMG/M metagenome (GOLD analysis project Ga0123354, IMG submission 97872) | Labiotermes labralis P4 segment gut microbial communities from Petit-Saut dam, French Guiana - Lab288 P4 | ecosystem: Host-associated > Arthropoda: Insects > Digestive system > Gut ... | reverse complement strand
ACACACACCCACACATTACAAAACCCACACATTACAAAACCCACACATTCACACACCCACACATTACAAAACCCACTCATACACACACCCACACATTACAAAAGCCACACATACACACAACTACACATTACAAAACCCACACATACATACACCCACACATAACAAAATCCACACATACACACACCCACACATTACAAAACCGACACATACACACAACCACACATTACAAAACTCACACACACACACACACAACCACACATTACAAAACTCTCACACACACACACACATTACAAAACTCACACACACACACACAACCACACATTACAAAACTCACACACACACACACATTACAAAACAATATAAAACCATCACAGTACAAATTAAAACAAACACTGTACAAGATATACCCAAAATATATAGTAACAATATAATCAATACTCTCTGTAGAAGTTCACCCTAATAGCGCCTTTATCCAGATGAACTTCACCGTTACTCACTTCAATTCACTTCACTTCAAAATAAAATCACTTCTCATAAATCACGTCAGTTCACTCCAAATCACTATACTCCACATCACTTCACTCACTAACACTCAATCTTCACTTGAATTCCCTTGCTTGTAACTGCGTTCTTGACATTACATATCATGGTTTGTGACATATTTGGACCTCAGATAGCCCATCTTCACTACTTGCTTATGTGAGAACGTCAGAGGTTGGTAAACATTTTAACACTTTTCATGATACTGCATTGATAGTGGATAACAATGTTTTTTGCTTGCAAGTTCGGCTCTCGTTGAGAGGCTCAATGCTACCACAGAACGGAATGTCACGATAGAAGAATAAAGCCAAGCCAAGCCAAGCCAAAGTGTGCGCAAGTCGACGTCCCTCTGTCTGTTAGCCATTCCTGCGTTTTACCGCATCGCTGGGCTCAGTAACAGACACCTAAACTCTAACAGGGGAATATGCTTTCGTTAACGATTATGAAGTCAAGCTGAGGGCCTTGACTGATCATGCCAAAGACTAAGGCCTAGGTTGCCCCGGACTAAGTACGGGAGGGATAAACTTTGGTTGGTCGGCTGTCTGGGTTCTAAGCCCAGACTGGCTCTGTCGCAAACTGGAGGTATGGGATCTTTGGCAGGCGCTTAGGTGAAGCCGCCGCGCCTCAGGGGAAGGGCGAGATTTCGGGCCCTGCCCCGACTTTGCATCGTATACCCTGACGTTTGCCTTACAACTAAGGAAAAATCACGGAAAACCCTCAGTCAGGGTAATATAGAAGAATAAACTACGTATCTCTTATATAAGGACTCAGTCCGTACTGCGCTGTAAACACATCAATTCGGTTATAAAAACCAGTCAGTTAATGGTGTTTAAAAGCAAAAGTACTGTTTGTTCTGAGAGCCAAACAAAACACATAAAAGCAATGTAATCAACATGCAGAATTTTTTTAATGTTAAACCTGATGGTACGTAAAGTTACCAGTAGGCTTTAGAAGGTTAAAGCAGTTTCGAGTCGTTGAATGAATGACAATGGCTATTCAAGAGATGTGGGAAACAATAGTCGTGGGTTATCTGAACCTTTTCCTCCAGATACTAAGAAAAACCAAGAATTACACATGCATTACACTTATTTCCCTAAACGACACTTCGTTTATCACAACTATATACTTACTTACTTACTTACTTACTTACTTAGTACTTATTCTTCTATCCCCTAACTTTAGCTTCCTCCAGATTCTGGATTTCTTTAACAGCAGACGCCTCTCGTCTTTGTATCTGCCGTTTGCCCTCAGCTTTCTAAGATCTTTTCTATACCTTACAGCTATCTCTGTCTGTACCTTTGCACTTTCCTTTGACTTATGGATTGCTTTCAAAGGTTTTGCTAGCCTCTCTTTTTTGATTTCGATCATATGCAACAGCCACTTCGACTTTCCCCTTGGCAGGAAATGTCTAGTTGTTTGCAATGTAAGTAAAGTTAGATGATGTTAGTGATTCAGGAAACGAAAGTAAACAAGACAGGCACTGTACGCATAACGTAACATTGAGGCGCGTTCGCGTAACCATTGTTGCCGTGGTAAAGCAATAAGTATTAAATGTTAATGAGTTTGCGTCTGTATTCTGGGCTTGGTTATCCCGCATGCAGATCGCTTCTTTTCTACGCCGTATTGTATTGTTATCTGAGGTCTGTCCGGCTGTAACATTTTTTTTCACATTTTCTGCTAAACGACACAATTTTCGGGGAAAAATTTACAGAACATAAAAGGTGTGTTTTGATTTTCTCTACAACGTTTGTCTGAAACATTTGTTATTCTAAGAAGACACGAGCGATGATCATAAATGTACGTAGCTCTTCATATAAAGTACCTGTTATTCTTGTCAGATTTCAATGACATTTGAATTTGTTCGATAGTATTAAAAATACTCAAATGTAAAATTCATGAAAATGCGCCCAGTGGGACCCCAGTTGTTCCATGCGGACGGAAGAACAGTCGTGACGAAGCAAATAGCCGCATTTCGCAATTTTGTGCACGCACTTAACAAAAGGGTGCGGGGGAGGGGACCGCTGTAGCACAGTGGTTAAATCGGAAGGTAGCTGGTTCGATCCCAGCTGGTGTCATTGGAATTTTTCATTGATCACACTATGGCATTGGGGTCGACTCAGCCTCTAACGGAAATGAGTACCAGGAGTATTTCCTGGGGGTAAAAGCGGCCGGTGCATAAGCCTGACAACCTACCAGCATCCTGTGCCATTGTCACGAAATCTGGGAACCTTAACTTCCTGGAACACTCTGGGTCCCTCCGGGCCTGTAACGGGACTGCTTTTTACTTTAAAAAAGGCTGATGTCCTACCGCTGGACTTACCCTGCTCTGGTCTCGTGACCCATTCAGGAAATTCTAACTACTGGCAAGTCTGGCAAGAAGAAGGATAATTCAAATTGCGCAAATTGTTAAGATATAAGGCAGTATTGTATAATAATTAACCCTTTAAACGCCGAGTTAAATCCCATCTGCCATCTGCTGGCATTATTAGGAGCTCACCATATGCTCCATGTTAGCAGGATAAGGGTTAATGAAGGTAAATCAGTCCCATAACAGGCCTGGAGTGGCCCAGAGGGTTCCAGGAAGTTAAGGCTCCCAGATTTCGTGACAATGGCCCAGGGTGGTGGTAAGATTGTCAGCTTTACGTACCGGTCGCCTTTACCCCCCAGGAAATGCTCCTGGTACTCATTTCTGTTGAGGCTGAGTCGACCCCAGGGTCATAGTGCGATCGGAAGGATTATGTCAATGACAAATTCCAATGACACCATTTGGAAACAAACCAGCGACCTTCCGATTTGTAGCACAGCACCTTAACCACTGTCCCACCGCGGTCCCCCCCTGTAATAATTAATGGAACAGGTAAATAATTTTATCTTTACTTGATCGGGTTCTTTATACCGTGTATTTTGTAAAACAAGTTTGCAAAATTCGTTTATTTTTTCAGGAATTCTGCTTCGCCACGTGTAAATACAAACTGACACGACACGTGCATGTTTTCAGGCTTCCGCCCCCCTCTCCCCCCCCGCCTCCGTGTAAATGAGGTCGTCTTTTTTTTCTGGGAAGTTAAACAGCGTCGCTTGGATTGATATATGTTATGATATTTATTTACTGCTATTGGGTTTCAACCCGCTGGCCGTGGTCAGTAGACTTGTACAAAAATTAAAAAGACACTACTATATACAAAATGAGAAACAATACACAAAAAATACACAAAACAATAAACAAAACAATGCGCAAAACAGTACGCAAAACAATTCGCAAAACAATACACAAAACAATACGCAAAACAATACACAAAACAATATACAAACAATATATAAAAAATATACAAAACAGTACACAAAACAATACGCAAACAATATACAATACAAAACAATACACAAAACAATAAACAAAACAGTATACAAAACAATACACAAAACAATACACAGAACAATACGCAAAACAATAGACAAAACAATATAAAAAATACAAAAAACAATAAACAAAACAATAAGCAAAAAATACACAAAAAATACGCAAAACAGTACACAAAACAATAAACACAAAAAACGCAAAACAATACGCAAAAACACGAAACTATACACAAACAATACACAAAACAATACAAAATCACAGAACACACAAAATGGAAAACAAGCATAAAAAGAATATTAAGCAAAATAAGTCGAGTAATTATAAAACAACAGAGGGAAGCAAATTGCTTGACCCTTGAAGATGGGACCGATAGGTTGTGTCGAAACGTCGCTAGCTTAATACCGTACTGCTGCACGTAACATCCCAGAAGAGCGAAGATCTGGACACGAAACCTATGTACCAGAATTGCCTTTTGTTGCAAAGGAAGGTAAAAGGTAAAGCGATCCCGTTACAGACCCGGTGTGGCCCAGAGGGTGGGTAGAATTATAGCTTTACTCTTCCATGACCGCGGCACTAGAAGGTGGTGAGTGGTCAGCAGCACGCCCCGGCCGCACGTTACCCTCGGGAAAGACCCGGTACCCATTTTACAGGAGGCTGCGTGGACCCCAGGGCCGGTCTGGACGGGCGGAAAATCTCGGGTCCACACCGGGATTCGATCCGGGACTGTCCAGCCCGTAGTCAGTCGCTATACCAACTGAGCTACCCAGCCCACGAAGTAGGAAGGTTAGATATATTGAATAAGCAGCATGGCCCATGTTAAGTCACAGACGGCACGCGTTTTGTATATCTGTGACGTGTTTTGGGCGCGAAAATCCCACCTAGTAGGAGGTCAATCAAATACGTATATAAAAATATAATGAGCGATAAATGTTTATTATATACGAATAAATGCCGAGATAAGTTGTGTAAATTTACATTAAAATTAATATGTGCGTATGTTGGTATATAATAGAGATTTATTATTCAATATGCACGGTAGGAACATAAAAGTGATATAGTGGGTGATTACATTTAATAGTATCAAAATGTTTACATGGTGTTGAGGAGAATATTTGGACCCAGGAGGGACGAGGCAACGTGGGAATGGAGGAGACTTCATAACGAGCAGCTAAGGTCCTGCGACCGGCCATCTCGACACAGGTTTTTCTTGGTTACCCCTTGTCTGCAAGCAAATGCTGAGATGGTTCCCAACATTCCAATTTGCCACTACATGCTTCTCATGTAGCCCTCCCGACTTAAATCTAATAGTACCCAAATTCTTGTTTTGTTTACATGTAAAATATCCACTGCCACCGGGTAACAACCCAATTTCAGTAAATAAATAAATATATATATACATAAATGATATGGACTCCTCACCCAATATTGTGCGGGTTATTAAATCGAGAAGAATGAGATGAGCTGGGCATGTGGTACGTATGGGTGAGGAGGGGGGGGGGTGTATAGGGTGTTGGTGGGAAAACCGGAGGAAAAAAGACCACTGGAGAGACCTAGGCGTAGATGGGTGGATAAAATTACGATGGATCTCCAGAAGGTGCGATGTGGGTATATGGACTGGATTGGGCTGGCCCAGGATATAGACAGGTGGCGGATGCTTGTGAGTGCGTTAATGAAACTGCGGGTTCCGTGAAATGCGGGGAATTTCTTGACTAGCTGCAAACCAGTTAGCTTCTCAAAAAAGACTCTGCACCATGGAGTAAGTAAGTATTATCAAAATTTTTTAGTATTCACCACACGCCGAACAGTGCAACATACAGACACCATAAGGACCCAATATATGCAGCTACACCACCACCGTATTAACCACACACCGATGTACTTTGATGGAATTTTTTTAACAACTGTAACTTTAATAAGCACAAATTGATGCGTTCCCTGATGATGGTGTAACTGTAACACCGAAACGTGTCGGAGCTGTTTAAATGTAAATTTTAATATTGTTTTTTTTTAAGACAACTCACCAGTGCATCAGTTGGTGAATAAATAAAATGTTTATAATATCAAAATGCACGGTTCAAATGTAACAATTACATTTAATATGTATCAAGCGGTTAAACACCCATCGTTACAAAACCTTTTAAATGTCCTTAATTTTTAGAGTTTAAACCAGAGTTTACTAAACGTAATTAATATGCTGTAGAATGTAGAAAGGAAAATATAGAAAAACAAACGAGGAAGATTGATTGGCTCAAGAAAGCGTACGGTAGTATTGGAATAAAGACAGTTGAACAGATGGGGTAACGAGGTAACAGTAAAGCAATCCCTGTACAGCCCTGCACAGACCCTGAGGGTTCCAGGAGGTTAAGGCTTCCAGATTTCAAGACAATCGGCACGTGGAAGGTGGTAAGTTTGTCAGCCTTACCCACCGGCCGCCTTAACTCCCCCCCAGGAAATATTCCCGTTACTCATTTCTGTCAGAGGCTGAGTCAACCCCAGGGCCATAGTGCGGCCGAAAGGAATATGTCAATGTAAAATTCCAATAACACCATCGGGAATCGAAGCCGCGACCTTGTGGCTTTTAGCGCAGTGAGGGTAAGGAGGAAAGAGGTAGAACTGGTGAATGAATTTAGGAAAAATAAACGGGGAAAAGATTAACCAGATTATGAAGGGATAAGATGGTGGACGTAAATGACAAAGAAAAAATAACAACCAAGGAAGGAACAGAGAATGATGGAAGTGCCGAAATGATGGTGTGTTTGTGAAAGAAAGAACAAGTGAGAGAAAAACGAAATTAGAGAAGAAAAACTACGAAATAATAACAGGAAAAGGAAAGATAGAATGAAACAAAGGAATAAAAAAAATAAAGAGAAGTACGTAAAGGTAGAATTAGGAGGAAGGAATGCGAGAAATGAGGAGAAAATAAAGAAAACAGAAAGAAATTGTGGAGCTCTCTTAAATCTTACGTTACTGTCTGTTTAGTGTGATGAGAGTGGATTCATCTCGTTGTTCTGAATGTGTGCTATCCTCTATAATCTACAGGACATGGGGTACTTTATGTTCCCTCCGGCCACACATAGGAGCTGATGTGTAATCAGCCGAAAGTATGTAGCTGCTTAAGAAGGGAGCAATGAACAGCTTCTGTGTCTCTGGTAACAGCTCTGCGGGGCCCATTTACACATCTGACGGTCTCTAAAAAGACTTGACTCATGTTTCAAAATCCCAGAAAGATCTCGCTGTTGCCAAAGTGCTTTCATTTGTCACTGTGGGGTACTAATACGTGTCTTCTTCAGGCGGTGGCCGCTTTACGGTCAGTTCGGATGTGCTGCCGTCTGTCGTCAGGACTCAGTAGGTAGAGGACTACTGTTACAGTTGACGCAGAATGAAGTAGGGTGTATTTGGGGTGGATTCAAGTGGCTCTTGGGAGATCCGTTTGTCAGGTTCCTGTGAGCATGGTCTTTGAATATAAAAGCGTAAAAGGTAAAGTGATCCCGTTACAGGCCCGGTTTGGCCCAGAAGGTGGGTAGAGGTATAACTCTACTCTTCCATGACCGCGGCAGTAGAAAGGGGTAAGTGGTCAGTAGTATGCCCCGGCCGCACTTTACCCCCGGGAAAGACCCGGTACCCTTTTTACAGGAGGCTGGGTGGGCCCCAGGGCCGGTCTGGACGGGCGGAAAATCTCGACCCCAACGAGATTCGATCCCGGAGCTTCCAGCCCGTAGTCAGTCGCTATTCCGACTGAGCTACCTGAAAGTAGGTTGTATATGGGGGGAATTCAAGTGGCTCTTGAGAGATCCGTTTGGCAGATTCCTGTGAGCATGGTCTTGGAATATTTAGTAGTGAAACCCATAAATGCACGTAAGTATAGGACTGTATATTACAAGGTAGGTAAAGGTAAAGTTCACCCTAGAACAGGCCATGAAGGCCCAGAGGGGGAGTAGAGGTATAGGTACTACTCATTCTTTTACCTCGGCGCTAGATGGGGTTGGTCAACGCCACGCCTCGGCCGCTTTACCCCCGGGAAAGACCCGGTACCCATTGTACAGGAGGCTGGGTGCGTCTCTTAAGCGGTCTGGACGAATGCGGAAAATCTCACCTCCACCGGGATTCGATACCCGGACCGTCCAGCCCGTAGCGAGTCGCTATACCGACTGAGCTACCGCTGCTCCAGGTTGGTGTATTATAATCACACAAATTACTAGATAAGGGTAAGATAAGGAATTACCAATACTGGCTGCGTAATAAGCCAGAATAATGTATTTCTCATATTAATGACTAAACTTTTGTCTTGATTTTTAACTTTGTTATGCATTAACCACGCACTTTTCAAAACTTTGTGGTTGACATCTGTGCACTGGATCACAAACGTTTGTGATAGTTCGAAGTATCGTTCCTTCGTGACGCACCACCCTGAAGATACCCGCATGAGTGGCCGAAACATGTAGCAGTTACACGGCGTGTAGAGTCCAGTTGAAATGTGATGGCACACGGTGACGCATGGGCGGGGAAGTGAAGTGGAAACTGGCGAATGGAGTGGGTAGCCAGTACCATTCACACAACCTCGGAACATGGTGTATCCAGCATTACTACCGCTGATGCGCACACCTCGGCTGCCAGTAGTCGACTGAACTGACGCCCCAGTCGTTTTAAATGGACTCGTCCATTTCGCCGAAAGACGAAATCCGGTTTCTGCGCGTGTGCCATCACATTTCAAAAGCAATCTACAGTTTACGTTCATACACTTTTGTGCGTTTGTTGGTTTTTATATCATATCTGATTGCTTAGTGCACCGACATGCATCATTGTAAAATGGCCTGAAAATCCGGGATCCACAAACATGCGGGCCGTCTAAGCCAAGGGCGCAGAAATTACCTCATCGATGCGCGACCTAGATTCTAGGTGCCAGACGGGTGACAAGTAGCAAATTGCATCCTGAAGACCCACAACTCTGGAGTGACCTATGAATATCATTGCTATGTGGCGGCGACTTTTGCTTGGTGTATGTGAACTGATATACAGTGGTTAATGTGCTGTGCTACAAATCGGAAGGTCGCTGGTTTGATCCCAGCTGGTGTCATTGGAACTTTTCATTGACATAAAATACTTCCGATCGCACTATGGCCCTGGGGTCGACTCAGCCTCTAATAGAAATGAGTACCAGGAGTGCCTGGATGGGCCCCAGGGCCGGTCTGGACAGGTGCGAAAAATCTCGCCCCCACCGGGATTCGATCCCCGGACCGTCCAGTCAGTAGCCAGTCGCTATACCGTCTACGCTACCCGTCCCACAACCGGTGATAAAGAAACTGAATATTACAGTGTGTACTTCAAGATTATTTGAGTAGCTGAGACCGTAAATTGTCGAGTGGTGAGATTAAAGGGGATATGATAAAAGAGGAAAGATTGGGAAGAATGTGGCCTTGACCTAATAAAGACGAAGATTTAGTATTTGAGCAGCTACGGAGGAAAACCACGAAAATATTCCGGCAGCTTAACCATGTTCGTGCCCTGATTTGTAAAAGACACACACACACACACACACATATATATATATGTGTGTGTGTGTGCGTGTGTGCGTGTGTGTAAGTTGTCCCTGTGTATGATTTAAAGGCATCTGGCTGAGTGGAGGTACAGCGACCCCTACTTCTTATCCTCTGCGCTCATTGGACGTGAGATGTCTCCTTTAAATCCCGACTGCTTCGCGCTGCACCCGTTCAATAGGAGGCCTAGTGGGTCCCCAGGATCGGCCCGCACGCTACGGAGAGTAGGAAAATCCCTTGTCCGTGTCGGGATTCGAACAACCATCCTTCGGACTTGAAGGCCATAGCTAAATCACCATAGTGACACCTTCAGAATACAATCGAATACCGTTACCACTACATCAACCTGCTAGTTAGCTAATTACATTAACATGAAAATGACGTCAGGTTAGCTAAGTCACCATAGTGACACTTTCATAATACAATCGAATACCGTCACCACTACATCAACCTGCTTGTTGGCTAATTACACTAACATGAAAATGACGTCAGATTATCTAAGTCACCATAGTGACACATTCCTAACACAATCGAATACCGTTACCACTACATCAACCTGCTCCTTAGCTAATTACACTAATATGGAAATGACATTAGGTTCTTAATAAGAAAATAATCGCTTAGTCCGGGGGGGGGGGCTACTTGCCAAGGAAACTAAATTTTGTTCTGTGGCGCATAAAATTTTCAGCGTAATTGGTGGGTAGAGGCGTACCTCTACTTTTCCATGACCGCGGCACTAGAAGGGGGTGAGTGGTCAGCAACACACCCCGGCCGCACTTTACCCCCGGGAAAGACTCGGTACCCATTTTACAGCAGCCTGGGTGGGCCCTAGGGCCCTTCTGTACGGGCGGAAAATCTCGTCCCCACCTAGATTCGATCCCGGATCGTCCAGCCCGTAACTCAGTCGCTGTACCGACTGAGCTACCCTTCCCACACTTATATGTGCATATATTATTATAATAACAAACAGTAATTAATCAAAATGCACGGTATAAACACTCAAGTAATTATCTGTACGTATTTTTCTATCCTGAAATATAACAGAATTAGCTGAGGACTGCGCCATTTAATTCCTTGCGTCACTATATTATATGACTTATTTCATTTATTCTTTCTTTCATACGTTATTTCTTTCAGTCCTTTCGTCCTTCATGCTTTCTCCCTTCCCACGTGTCTTTCCTCTTTTAATCCCCATGTCATTATCCTTTTCTACATTTCTCTTCTTATAATCAATCAACCAGCCAAGGAAGCTGAAGATAATAAAGACTGCACTCTTGTGGCATGTGACACTGTGTATTCTGGAAGAAATGTACCGACGTCTTAGAGGGTTGTGCTGCCTTCATCAGCAGTGTATATAGCGTCAGGGAGTTCTGTTGTATCCCTGGGAAATGGAGTAGGATCTCTTAGTTGACCGAGCAGAAGTCGTGGAGAGATCCGTTGGACACTTAAGAAATAACTTTCAAGTCCGACTTCGGAGGTAGGATATGTGTATATTTTCTATGACAGATGATGATACAGAGTGACGACAAGGCGTCGAACTAAGTGCTGAAAGCAGTGTCCGGAGTGTCCCCCCGTGACATCATTGCACTGTGTTACATAGGGATTAAAAAGTCCGTGCGAGAATTCGCACGGCAACAAGACGACGTGGCCAACCATATCATTGGCCGAATTTACTACTGATACAACCAAGGGGTGCGGTCAACTACAGCTATTGGTTAATATTTACTTTCCCAATCGGGTGTACAAGTGGCCCTCTTATGATACCATGGCGTCATAAGTCGCCACCTGTCACGCACCCTACTTAGCCAGTTAATTGACTTCTGCGATACTTCAGATTTCATTGAATTAAACCTTCTTTGCACAGCACAATTGACAGTTGTATTCTACAACTGGTTACATCATCAACATGTTTCGGCCTTGCTTGGCCATCATCAGCCTTACAATCTTTGTTGTGCAAAGACGGTTTAATTCAAAGAAATTTGTCATATGTGCACAGCGGGATGGAAGCAGTCCAATTCAAGTTCTGCGATGCTTCCTGTGGGGTGAAAAGTCATGTGCCTTATGACACAGTTGGATCGGCAACCCAAATAATCACCTGTTTCCTGCAGGTGCAAAACTGTTGCCGGGAAGATCCAGGCTGTAATACCTATCGTATGGCGACAGTTAAGTTCTATTGTATTGCCGTGAGATCTTATATAAAGGCTTTGTTTTAGGCTCTAATTTTGTTCCTGAAAAAGCGGACGTGAACGAAAAGGATGTAAATAAAAAATATTTTCATCATAAACAAGGGGAGAGCGTAATAGAAGGCAACCAGGCGTGAAACCGAAAATGAGAGGGTGTAAATTAAGAAGTGATATTGATTGGCAAGGGTTGTTAAAGCAAAAGGGCCTAAAACAAGGCCTACGTGTACTACTCCACAGTAAAGACTGGATCCCCGTTCCTGTGACCGGCCGATAAAGACTGTTGCAGGAACAGTATTGTTCGTTGTGGGAATCATGAGAAATAAAAGAGTCAGACTGGGGAACTGGCCTACCTGGGCTTCCAGTGTCTTGATCACCCAACCTATTCTCCGGAACTGGCCCCGTCGGACTACCACCTGCTCCATGAACTAAAAAATAAGCAATTGAAAGGTCGCCATTTTTTGTCCGACGCTGAGGTCATTGCTGCCGCGGAGACCTGGTTGGACGGACAACATTCTTAATTTTTTTTGAGTGGCTTGCAAAAGCTGCAGCAACGGTCTAAGAAGTGTATTAGGCTTCGTGGGGAGTATGTTGAATAAATCCCGATTTTTGTCGTAGCTTGTTTCCTTCCTGATCGGGCTAAGGACCTACTAAATTTGCGCCCATGGAAGTTTCTGAAGAGTAATTCCTTCTTGTACGGTATTTCGACTTACCACTGCTATCGATCCGGTCCCAGTGGCCGCGCGGTCTAAGGCGTAGGTCTGCGGCCGCTCGCCTGCTGAGACTGTGGGTTTGAATCCCACTGGGGGCATGGACGTTTGTCTATTTTGATTGTTGTGTGTTGTCAGGTAGAGGTATCTGCGACGAGCTGGTCACTCGTCCAGAGGAGTCCTACCGAATGTAATGTGTCGTTGTGTGTGATCTAGAAACCTCGTGAATGAGGAGGCCCAGGCCCACTGGGGGGCGGTCACGTCAAAAACAACTGTACATTTTATTAACCCCTTACTGACTTTTGGGCCACCCTGTGTATACAACTTCCTCCAGTCTCCTATAACTTCCTCTCTCCCTCCCATTCTCGCTCTTTGCAGCAAACATACAGTCCAGCACGTCGATCTCAAACAGTGGGATCACAGGCAAGGCTTCAAATGCACAAACCCCTGTGTAACTTTGTTAACTGGACATTCTCTTTCGCTGGACGCGTGTCAGCGCACCGCTTATCTTACGAGCTGGAGGACCACTCCTTGTCGGCTGAACGCAACTACTCATTAAACGAATTTATACTCAGATTCAGCTGTACATTATGCACATTTTGACTTCAGGACCGACAGGCAGGCAACTGCCACAAAATCAGACACGAATGGTACGTCATACGGATTCCCAAGGACAACCTAATGTATTTACCGGCGTCGTGTGTTGCGAAATGTTGTGCTGAACTTTCAAATGGGATTAACCTTATCACGAGACGGCGAAATTTGCTTATTGATAAGACGGCTTAAGTAAAATTAAGACACCTATCGCGGAAGGAAACAGTAATGTGTGTTTCAAAGAAACTGGGGCATTTAGATAATATTGTTGCAGGATGTGATGCAATGCAGTGCTGTTAACTAAGCACCACCACTTCAATAACTGACATCCAAATATCGTTGGCATTTAAGTGAAACATGTGAAGTTATATGAGTATTATGCCGGTACCGGTGGCCGCGCGTTCCAAGGTGTATGTCTGCGGCCGCTCGCTTGCTCGGGTTGCGGGTTCAAATCCCGCGCGGGGGCATGGACGTCTGTCTCTAATGAGCGTTGCGTGTGTTGACAGGTAAAGATCTCTGCGACGGGCTAATCACTCGTCCACAGGAGTTCTACTGACTGTGGTGTGTCGTTGTGTGTGATCTAGAAACCTCGTGAATGAGGAGGCCCTGGCCCACTGGGGAAGGGGGGGGGGATTTCGCGCCCCCCCACCCGCAGAAAAACATTGCCTTCCATATACCGCCATAAATTTCGGTGAACAAACATTGGTGCTGTATAGCGGGTTGACGGTACGTACGTACGTACATCCATACACTTTGTGTGGTCAAGACGCAGTTTGCTTATAACACGTAGTCACTACGCGTGCGCTGTGAGGCCATTTATTTATGCCTAGTGCATGTGGTACCACTGAGCCTTGTAAATAACCAACTTGACGCACAATTTTTCATATATGTTTATTTCTATTCTCTGCAGGTTTCGGGCAGCCGTGTGCCCATCTTCAGGAGAATTATTGTATCAATGCGTCACCTGGTTTTTGCCACTCTATGTAGATGTCCGTCTGGTGTGCAGGAGCATATGCTGCTGCACACCAGACGGTCATCTACACAGAATGACATAAACCAGGTGTTGCATTGGTACAATAATTCTCCAGATGATAGGCACACGGCTGCCCGAGACATGTAGAGAATAGAAATAAACATACATGGAAAATTGTGCGTCAATTCGGTTATTTACAAGGATGATACAAGGATGAACTGTCAACAAAACATAAAATTACACCGAGCGTTAATTTTTAGGCCCTTAAAGTTTCAAAATTGTCTGAATAATATATAAAGATACAGTTTTATCTCACAGAAAACACCGCACCTCCAATCTTTGAAGAAGCCATCCCGTAGTTTTTGTTACAAAAGAAACAGCAATTATTCAGTCTAACGCAGCACAGGTTTAATTTGATTCCAATTGTGCCTTTACATGTGTGGCGCAGTTGGTTGTGGCACTGCGCTACAAGCCGGAATGTTGCGGGTTCGATCCCCGATCCTTTCATTGGAATTTCTCATTGGCATAATCCTTCCGGTCGCACTATGGCCCTGGGGTTGACTCAGCCTCTGACAGAAATGAGTAGCAGGAGTATTTCCTGCGGGGGTAAAGACGACCGGTGCGTAGGGCTGACAACCTTATTACCTTCATGTGCCGATTGTCATGAAATCTGAGTGCCATAACCTTCTGGAACCCTCAGGGTCTGTACAGCAGTGGCGTACCGAAGGGAGATTTTGTGGTACGCTCAACCCCCCCCCCCCCGCCATTCCGAAGGCCTTCCAAAACCGTGCCAAACCCAACCCGATTGTGAAAACTGTTAGAAATTTCTGAATTTAGGAAGCCAACACTCCAAGATGTTCGGAAAAATGTAGTAAAATTCTAAAACTACCGCCGTTTCGCAATTGTTTTACATTAACAATGACAAATAAATTGGTTATCATCATAAATAGTCTTAAATTACCAAAAATTAAGAAAATTTTACTGTATGAAATGAAATTTCTTGTACGAAATTACAGCTGCCTCCAGAACCCCTGACTAAGAGGCTACCGCCCCCAGATCCCCGTTCTGTCTGTCCTCTGTCCTCAACTGAATTTGTTGAACCCCCCCGAACAAAATTCCTGGATACGCCACTGCTGTACAGGGATTGCTTTACACTCCTAAATGTGTGTTACATGTTTCGGCGTGTACCTATGCCATCCTCAGGACTGTCAATACAAAAACCATACGATATACGAAAGCCCTAAAAGAAACCTTGTAAAGGTTTCATATTGAAATGCCTAAGGATGGCCTAACTACAGGTCGAAACATGTCGCACAATCTAATAGTAACAGTTTGAATTACAGGGTGCTGATAAGTCCTTAACCCGTATTGATAATTCTTACGTGAAAATTAACCTTATACTTTTGCCTTCCATCCCACTAAAGGTTCTTGAGAGTCTGCAGCAAGCGTATATTATTTGATCTGAGCAGTAGCTTAGCTTCCAACGACAATATCGATTCCGTCCTACAACATCGGGAAGTAGGTCGGGGTAAGGACTTATCAGCACCCCGGTAAAATAAACCTGTGTTGTGTTAGACTGAATAAGTGTGGTTTGTTAAACTTTATCTGCATTATAGAAGGCTGTCCGTTTATTGTTGTTTGTTCAGGGAATCAACAATGTACAAAATATTGTTTGCGAAACGCAGCGAGTTTAATGTTGAAGAGTCTGTAGCTAAATATTGGTATCCACTGTGCCTGAAATGGTTAACCGTCTGATTCTGATATCCATACGAATGGCGCTTTTCCTGTGCTCCCCCTGTGGACTGTGAAGGTCGTTTAAAATATCGTTATCTTGCAGATAAGGCGCTGATTTACACGTGGTTCTGCACGTGGCGACGGCATTACGTACAACAGAGGAAATACCCTCCCGCCCCTTTTTACATTATTTGCCCAGACACGTGTTCTGCCTGCACACCAGAGGGTCCAATGAATATTTAGATTCTCTTTCCATGTAATATTGTTAAAGGTCAAAGGACTGATGGCCAAAAGAACGGTAATCAGTCGATGTAGATCGCTTTCGGGCTGAAAATTACACAGAGAGAGAGAGCTTGTTCGATAAATCGAAAACAGAGAACAGGGGAATTAAAATTATGTAATCTATTTTTAAATTAAGAAATAGGGTAACACACCAACAAATGCACATATATAGTCTTTAATAATCTAAAATTTACATTAAAATGCTCCGATTTTTATTCTAAATCTAATTGCATTGATTGTAGTCCTCTTGTCCTGTGGTCGTTGTCCATTAATCTTGACGTTGATTCTGAGGTGTGTCATTCCCGTTGTGTGTTGAAAGACTAATGGTGAGTTAATTTCAGTTAGAAAACAACTATAATTGTACGCTAGATGATGGTATTTACTGGCAAAGTAAATAACAACATGTCACGGCCTAAAGCGGCCATCTTAAGGTTATCACAATTACAATTTTGCTTAAACAGTGTCATATATATGAGATCTCAACATCACTATGCAACATCACTAAGCAATATAGACATATATATATATATGAGACACTTTTTGAGCAAAATTGTGTCATAACATGAAGATGGCCGCTTTAGGCCGAAACATATAGTTATTTACTTTGCTAATAAATACCATCATCTATCATACAATTATAGTTGTATTTTCTGACTGAAATTAAGTCACCATTAGTCTTGACGTTGATGTAATTCGGTTTTAGTTATTTAACTTTGCACATCTTATAAACCATATTGCTGCATTTGTATTTAATGAATTTAGCCTGGTGTTCTTATAGTTGTTGCTTAGTTTTGTTTATTGGGAACTAACTATCTTCATCGTTGCACCGTGCATTTTGTAGTTTATTTAAGTAGCACACCAAGAAATGCACATGCTTGCGTTTAAGTGTTTTAATGTAACTGTTAGCTTATTAAAGACTATATATGTGCATTCATTCTTCTCGATTTTATCACCCGCACAATATTGGGTGAGCAGTACAAATCATTTAGCTCCTCGTTATGCATTCTCCTCCATTCCCCCGTTACCTTCTCCCTTCTAGGTCCAAATATGGGCCGGGCATGAGATGGGCTAGACATATGGCGCGTATGGTTGAGGAGAGGGGGTTACTCAATTAATACACCAACTAATGCACTTATATAAAAGTTACACATTAAAACACTAAAACTGCTCCGACATGTTTCGGTCCTAAGACTATCATCAGGGAACTATATTTTCCTTGCTAAAGTCATTAGGCTACTAACGTTGTGTATGTATGTATATATATATATATATATATATATCACGCTCCTTGTAATGCTAGAAATGCCAACGTGATATATATATCACGTTGACATACATATCATTTTGGCAACGCTGTCAGCCCGTTTTTCTATTTTCTGTGCAATGTCTCAACATTGAATCAGTTCTGGGAGCCTTTCTCTAGCTTGCTAGAGTGTAAAAAACTATAGTCTGTACCCAAATTAGCCATGAATGCATAAGTGTCATAAGTCTTCAAAAATTACCGTACAGTTAGTTTAATCTTGCATTTAGTAAGTGGAACAAAATGGTCTGGGCACGTTTCAACACTGAATGAGTTCTCAGTGTCTTCTCTGTGTTGCTAAAATGTAAACACTTCATTCCTGTCTCACCCTAACCCTAATTAGCCATGAATGCATAAGTGTCATAAGTCTTCAAAAATATCGCACAATTAGTTTAGTCTTGCATTTAGTAAACGGAGCGAAAAAGTTTGGGTCTTAAAATCTAATGATGTTTACGAGCTGGCTGCCTGACGACGGACCATCTTCCCAACGTGAGGTGACAGAAGCGGAAATGTTTGCGTTTTTGGCTCTGACATTACAGATGAGACATACAATTCAAGGCAGGCTTCAGGACTACTGGACGAAAATGGAGCAGCTTTGTTGTCCACTCTACGGACAAACGATGGCACGTGCTAGGTACTATCACATACTACACTTCCTGCATTTCACGGAAAAAAAAGGGGGGATTGACAGAACAGATGACAGACTGTGGAAATTACGAGACTTATTTGAAATTATAAGGACAAACGTTTCAAAATTTTACAACCCTTCCGAAAATTTGGCAATCGATGAAGTCATTGTGAAATTCAAGGTAAGGGTATTATTCAAACAGTACATCCCGAAAAAACGCAAACGTTTTGGCATCAGAATGTTCAAACTGTGCGACTCTACAGGATATAAATATGACATGAATATTTACCTAGGTAAAGACAGACAAAGGGCGGAACAACATCTGACAGCAAAACATAGTGCAGTGACAAGTCTAACAAAGGGGGTAGAAGGATTTGGGCATAAACTGTATATGGACAGCTTCTTTTCCTCCCCTGACCTCTATGACGACTTGGCCCAGAAAAAAATTTTATGTTGTGAGACAGTTAGGCCACATAGAAAGAACCTCAGGCCCAAGACAATGAGACTGAAACGTGGAGATATTCGTGTAAGAACCAGAGGTGACTTATCAGCTGTAGTGTTGAAGGACAAGAGAGACGTACGCCTCCTGACAAATATTCACGATCCACGCAGAGAAGGTAATTATTGCGACGAACACGGGAATGCGATGAAGCCAGCAATTGTGGCGGATTATAACCGTCACATGGGGTACGTTGACAATACAGATAGGATGGCCAATAGCTACATGGCCAGCCGTCGAACATGGAAGTGGACAAAATAGATCTTTTTTCACCTGTTGGACCTGAACATTGTCAACAGTTACATCCTTTTTTCTTCATGCGGTGGTAAGAAAATCTCACACAGAGATTTTCGACTCCCCCTTATCAGAGAGATGCTGGCACGGGCTGGGCATGAGCCACGATCATCTATGCCTGTTGGAAGACCAGCCCAAACATCTACCAACATCGTAAGACTGGACACGCGTCACAATGAACACTGGCCTGTCCGCAATCCGACCGGGCGGCGGTGTCGCGTATGCTCCGTCAGGGGTGTGACGCGATCCGTGAAGTTCAAGTGTCTTAAGTGTGACGTGGCACTTTGTGTGGAAAAAAATTGTTTTATCGGTTACCACACAAAAGACAACTTATAACACATCTTTTCATCCGTCCTCCATGCAAAGAGTTGAAGCCTGGACCACAATGTAAGTAAAAGAACATGCATATTTACAAGTTTTTTTAGAAACGTATCTTCTACATTACGCAATAAGGAAATAACAGGATTTTTAAGGCATTCTGAGCAATGTATGATTTATTCCCCACAAACTGCTTTTTGTTTCACAAATTTATCCCGTTTAGTTCTCGAAATATTTAGGTTTTTCGAAAAGCATGCGCAAAATTTAAATACCCCGCAAAATAATTCGGAGAGCTGGGATTTACGGATGGGATTTAACTCGGAAGCCTAAGTGTTAAAATAGTCGTTGATTAACTTCGTTGTACTAATAGGGTGGTGTGGCAGCATGCTGCTATATTAATGCGGCTTTAGCAAGGGAAATATAGCTCCCTGATGATAGTCTTAGGACCGAAACTTGTCGGAGCAGTTTTAGTGTTTTAATGTGTAACTTTCATATAAGTGCATTAGTTGGTGTATTAATTGAGTAACTCGACAACGTGCACGGTGTAACAATGAAAAAAGAGAGGGGGGTGTATAGGGTTTTGGTGGGGAAACTGGAGGGAAAGAGACCACTGGGGAGACCTAGGCGTAGATGGGTGGATAATATTAGGATGGATCTTCAGGAGGTGGGATGTGGGTATATGGAATGCATTGGGCTGGCCCAGGATATAGACAGGTGGCGGACGCTCGTGAGTGCGGTAATGAACCTTCGGGTTCCGTGAAATGCGTGAAATTTCTTGACTAGCTGCAAACCAGTTAGCTTCTCAAGAAGGACTCTGCACCATGGAGTAAGTAGGTTTTAAATTTGTCGGCTGAATAAAAGTGTTGGTGTGCTAACCGTTTGACCTTCTTTGACGCTGTAGAACGTCGGTACATTCGGACAGCAATTTTGACGGCTGTGAAACGTGACCGGATGAAGGCCGTAATGTACGTACTGGAAAACAGATGTCTGTACGTCTGCGAAGGTGCTTTTATACTTAATTGTGGGTCATTTGTCTTTCAATTTTATTTTCATTACGTACAGTTAGGGGCGCAACAAGAAAATGGCGTGTGTGTGTCCCTTGGGTTGACATATATAATGCATGTACAGATATACATCGCTTAACGACGGGGATGCGTTCTGAGAAATGCGTCGTTAGGCGTGCGAACGTGTACTTACACAAGCCTAGACAGTATAGCCTACTACACACGTAGGGAGACCGAGGTTGCACAGTGGTTAAGGTGCTGTGCTACAAATCGGAAGGTCGCTGGTTCGATCCCAGCTGGTGTCATTGGTATCCTTCCGATCGCACTATGGCCCTGGGGTCGACTCAGCCTCTAACAGAGATGAGTACCAGGAGCATTTCCTGGTGGTAAAGGCGGCCGGTGCGTAAGGCTGACAACCTTACCACAGTCCTGTGCCGTTGTCATGAAATCTATAAACCTTAACTTCCTGGAATCCTCTGGGCCGCTCCAGGCCTGTAACGGGAATGATTTTCTACACACCTAGCCTACATGGTATAGCCTATTGCTCCTCGGCTACAAACCTGTGCAGCATGTTACTGTACTGAATACTGTAGTAATTGTAACATAATGATAAGTAGTATAATATTGTATCATAATAATATAATCTTAGAGGCCACCGTCGTATATGCGGTCCGTCGTTGACTGGAACGTCGTTATATGGCGCACATCTGTACAATTTATTTAACTGACAACCTGCATTGTCGACATTATTTTTCGTCTGAAAAACAACAGCGATACACACATCTGTCTAGATGGTATCCGGTTCGAATCTCGTCTTCATTAAGTGCTGTCGTCGTCACGGTAGATTTACGACGTCCCTTCCCGCCATTCCGGAACAATCCCTTACCTTAGGCCACATCCATAACCTCACTAACAGACCCACATACTACATAACTATCTGCCGTAATTTTTGTTGCATGCTAGACGCGCTGAAATCTCCGCATTCAAAGGGCGCTATGCACTCTCAGTTAAACTGAGCGATTTTACTGTGTGACGTCATACCTGACGGAAAAACGGAGTAAACTGCGCATTTTTGACAGGCAATAGCGCCGTCCTCAGAACTGCCCTTTCCGGTCGTCTTTCACAGAGAATTGCGCAGTTCACTCAGGGAATCCCACAGTGTCCTCAATTGACCTGCTGACACAACGCTGGCACACGCACAAGAAGACACGCAGAACTGACAAAAAACTGACAAACCTGATGGGAAACCTATGCTGTGCCAGAGAACATTCAGTGCAGTTTCTCGTGCAGGTTTTTTTTTACACAGTTAAACTGCACGGTTTAACTTAGGGTGTATGGGGCCCTTTAGGGCAGTGTTTCTCAACCTTTGTGAGACCGCGGCCCGGTAAATTATTTTTTGATAAGACGAGGGCCCGGTCCCAACAGATTTACTCGTAAATACCTTTCCATTTTTTTTAAGTTCATACATTAAACTAACATAAGTATTAATAATTAATTATTGCATAATCATAAAGAGTATTAGTACAATTATGTATACGGTGTGGCATGTTGACAAATATAAAATTACATTTAAATTAGTTATCAATCACTGGACTAATGAAATCTTGTAGCATATTGTAGTTT
>Ga0123354_10003559_pt1 | contig 21570 bp, 21 predicted proteins | sample TergutLab28metaG_2_FD_97872 | JGI IMG/M metagenome (GOLD analysis project Ga0123354, IMG submission 97872) | Labiotermes labralis P4 segment gut microbial communities from Petit-Saut dam, French Guiana - Lab288 P4 | ecosystem: Host-associated > Arthropoda: Insects > Digestive system > Gut ... | reverse complement strand
TTTGTTTGTAGTAACATAATTATGAATCATTTGTCATTGCGGGCTTGACCCGCAATCCCCTAAAAATTTAACATAAGTATCCATATCTTTATCACCTCGCCCTGAAATACACACGACCACAATATCGTCGGACTTAAACGATTTTTTTCCGAATACGCCCAGTGCGTGCGCCGATTCCAAAGCCGGAATAATTCCTTCCATGCGAGTCAGTTCCATTGCGGCGGCTATTGCTTCATCGTCGTTTATCGCCATGACCTCCATCCGTCCGGTTTTCGCTAAATGAGCGTGCATCGGTCCTATTCCCGGATAATCCAAACCTGCTGAAATAGAATAGGGCTCCATAATTTGTCCGTCTTCGGTTTGCATCAGCAAGGTTTTTGCGCCGTGAATAATGCCGACTGTTCCAAGTTGAATCGTTGCCGCCGATTCACCCGAATCAATGCCTTTTCCGCCTGCTTCCGCCAAAACGATTTTCACGCGCCGGTCGTTGATATATTCATAAATCGTTCCGGCTGAATTACTTCCACCGCCCACGCAGGCAAGCAAATAATCTGGATAATCGCGATTTTCTTTTTCCTGCAACTGCTTTTTTATTTCCTTACTGATAACCGATTGCAGGCGGGCAACCAAATCGGGGTAGGGGTGGGGTCCTACCGTTGAACCGATGATGTAATGCGTATCGACAGGATTGCAGCACCAATCGCGAATCGCTTCATTCGTAGCGTCTTTCAAAGTCATGTTTCCACTGGTCACCGGAACGACTTTAGCGCCCAGCATTTCCATTTTGCGAACGTTCAGTTTCTGACGTTCCACGTCGGTAGCGCCCATATAGACAATACATTCCATATTCATCAATGCGCAGACGGTAGCGGTAGCCACGCCGTGCTGACCGGCTCCTGTTTCGGCGATAATCCGGGTTTTACCCATCCGACGCGCCAACAGGATTTGTCCGAGCGCATTGTTGATTTTATGAGAGCCTGTATGATTCAAATCTTCCCGTTTCAGGTAGATTTTGCATCCGTACTTTTCCGACAGGCGTCTGGCATGATAAAGCGGCGAGGGACGCCCTGCATAATCGGTCAGCAATTCGTTAAATTCCTTTTGAAACGCAGGGTCGTTGAGAATTTCCCTGTAGGAATTTTTCAAGGATTCCACATTTGCGTACAGAATTTCAGGGACGTAGGCTCCTCCGAATTCGCCGTAATAACCATCTTCGGTAACCGAAAATGGAATTGTTTCTAAATTTTTTGTAATCATAATATCTTCAATGTCTTTAATGTCCTTAATGTTCCAAATACATTTAAAATAAAAAAGCCTGTCGTGAGTTACAACAGGCTTTTTTATTCTAAAAACAGCATACAAGGGTATCAACTCACTCTCGAATCAAGAATAAGCGCCACCAACCATATACGTTAATAAAATTCATTAGAATTTACTTTTATTATTAATCTGCTGCAAAGATAAAGGGTTATTTTTAATTTGCAAAGAAAAAACCAAAAAATATAAATAAAAGCAAAAGAAAATGTTTATATTTGTTCCTTGATTAAATATCCGGGTATGCGAATTGAACAAAATTACTCCTTACTGAAATACAATACGTTCGGATTAGACGTAAAGACCAGCTATTTTGTGGAATACGACACCGAAGCGGATTTACAAAAATTGCTTTGCGACGAATTTTTCTTTTCTCAACGTTTCTGGCATATCGGGCAGGGAAGTAATTTATTATTTCTCAGCGATTTTGATGGAATAATCGTTCATTCTGCTATACAAGGGATTGAGAAAGTAAAGGAGGATGACAACTTGATTGAATTAAAAGTTGGCGCGGGCAACGATTGGGATTCCTTTGTTGCTTATTGCGTGGGAAACGGATGGGGAGGACTTGAGAATCTTTCGTTAATACCCGGTGAAGTGGGCGCTTCAGCAGTGCAAAATATTGGTGCTTATGGAGTGGAAGTTTCCGAGCGAATAGAAGAAGTACACGCCTATTCGCTTGAAACCGGTGAGAAACGAATTTTTTCCAATGCAGAATGTAAATATTCCTACCGGAACAGCTTCTTTAAAAATCCGGAAAACAAAGGGAAATATTACGTTGTTCATGTAGTCTTTAAATTGTTCAAACAGCCGGAGTTTCGGTTGGATTATGGAAACATCAGAGAACAGTTAGCTGAAAATTCGGTTACGTTACAAACCGTGCGCGAAGCAGTTATCGCTATCCGTAAATCTAAATTACCGGATCCGAAAAAAACAGGCAATGCTGGAAGTTTTTTTGTGAATCCCCATATTCCGATAGAGCATTTCCAACAATTAAAGAAACAATATCCCGATATTCCTCATTATCCTATAAATGGAGAAATAGTGAAACTTCCGGCCGCCTGGCTAATTGAGCAATGCGGATTAAAAGGGAAAACCGTAGGCGGCGCTGCTGTTCACGAAAAACAAGCTTTGGTTATTATCAACCAAAACCAGGCAACCGGACAGGACATTGTTTCATTAGCTGAAGAAATTTGCAAAGCCGTGAACAGAAAATTCAATATTGAACTTCAACCGGAGGTGAATTATATATGAAGATACGCTTTTTAGGTACAGGAACATCAACCGGGAATCCTGAAATAGGATGCCAATGTGAAGTTTGCACTTCTTCGGACAAACGAGATTGGCGATTTCGCGCTTCGGTCTTGCTGGAAATCAATGGGAAAAGAATCTTAATCGACTGTGGTCCCGATTTCCGGATGCAGATGTTGAAAACATTGGAAACAGATTATTTCATAGAATTGGATGGAGTTCTGTTAACCCACGAACACTATGACCATGTAGGCGGATTGGATGATTTGCGCGCTTTTTGTCGAAACGGCGCTTTGCCGGTTTATGCGGAAGATTATGTAGTAGAAGCTATTCATAGCCGCTTGTCTTATGTTTTTACGAAACATAAATATCCGGGTATTCCGAATCTGACTTTGATTCCGATTACGAATCAACCTTTTTTATTATCAGGAATTGAAATTATTCCTATTCGTTTGATGCATGGAAATCTACCAATCCTTGGCTATCGGTTTGGTAATTATGCTTATTTGACCGACCTCAAAACCATTCCCGAAGAAGAATTTGAAAAGCTGAAAGGTTTGGATGTATTGGTTATTAATGCTTTGCGAATAAAAGAACATATTGCTCATGAAAATCTGCAACAAGCCTTGCAAAATATTGAAAAAATCAATCCCAAACGGGCATACCTAACGCATGTCTGTCATCATTTCGGATTACATTCGGTAATGGAACGAAATTTACCGGAAAATGTTTTTATTGCTTACGATGGCTTGGTTATTTAAAAAAATTCTTTACTTTTGCGATACAAATAACAAGTTAATTATTGAGAAATCACTTAAAAAATTAAATATATGAAATTTGTTGTATCAAGTATTTCTTTATCAAGTCATTTACAAATAGCAAGCCGAGTTATTGCTTCTAAAAATACGATTCCTATCTTGGAGTGTTTTTTGTTTGAGCTTAAGGGCGATTCATTGAAAATAACCGCTGCCGACAGCGAGACCCGGATGATTACTTCCGTTAATGTTCATGAGGTAGAAGGCGAAGGCGTTTTTGCCATTCCTTCCAAGAATTTGTTGGAATCGCTGAAAGAACTTCCGGACCAACCGATTACTTTCGACATCGACGACACGTCTTTGGAAATGTTTATCTATTATGAAAATGGAAAATACAATTTCATTGGTCAGAATGGCGATGAATATCCACAGCACAAGCCATTGAAAGAGGGTGCAAACAAAATAGAGATTTCAGCCGACAATCTATTATCCGGCATCAGTCGCACCTTGTTTGCTACTGCGGAAGACGAATTACGACCGGTTATGAATGGAATTCTATTTGATATTTCAGAAACAAATATTACGTTTGTCGCTTCCGATGGTCACAAGTTGGTTCGTTTCAAAAATTTTTCAACAAAAGGAAACGGAAAATCCGCATTCATTCTTCCCAAAAAACCTGCAAACTTGTTAAGAACCGTTCTTCAAAAGGAAACCGGAGATGTAACAATTGCTTTCGATGATAATAACGCCTATATTACTATGGAGAATTTGACCATTATCTCTCGTTTAATTGAAGGCCGTTATCCGAATTACAACGGAGTGATTCCCAGAGAGAATCCGTTCAAAATTACGATTGATCGCTTATTATTCCTAAATGCGTTGAAGCGGGTAGTGGTTTTTGCAAATCCGGGCAGTACTTTAATCAAATTACAACTTTCTCTGAACAGTATTTTTATTTCAGCACAAGATATTGATTATTCAACTTCAGCCGATGAAACGATTGCTTGCACTTATGAAGGAGAAGAAATCAGTATTGGTTTTAAAGGGTCTTTTCTGATCGAAATATTGAGCAACATTCCTTCGACGGAAGTCGTTTTGCAATTAGCCGATCCTTCCCGCGCAGGCTTGATGCTGCCGGCTGAAAACGAAGCGGATGAAGATTTGTTGATGCTCTTGATGCCGATGATGCTGAATGATTAAAAAATAATTGAATAAAACGGTGAAATTACTGTTAAGAAATCCTCTTGTTTTTTTTGATTTGGAGACGACGGGAACGAATATTGTTTCCGATCGGATTGTTGAGATTTCGTATCTAAAAATAGCTATTAACGGGGAGGAAGAAAGCAAAACGCGACGGGTTAATCCCGAAATGCCGATTCCTCCCCAATCCACTGCTATTCATGGAATTACAGACGAGGATGTGAAAGATTCACCTACTTTTAAAATGGTTGCCAAATCGTTGGCTTCTCAGATTGAAGGATGCGATTTGGCGGGGTACAATTCCAACCGTTTTGATATTCCTCTGTTAGCGGAAGAATTTTTGCGGGCAGGTGTTGATATTGATTTGATGCAGAGAAAGTTTGTGGATATTCAAACCATTTTTCATAAAAAAGAGCCGCGTAATTTGTCTGCAGCATATAAATTCTATTGCAACAAGGATTTGGCAAATGCGCACACAGCTGAAGCCGACACAAAGGCGACTTACGAGGTTTTGCAAGCGCAACTGGATCGATATTCCGATTTAAAAAATGATATTGCCTTCCTTTCAGAATATTCTTCTTTTAACAATCAGGCCGATTTTGCCGGGCGAATCATTTACAACGAACAAAAGCAGGAAGTTATTAATTTCGGAAAATACAAAGGCCGCTTGGTCGAAGAGGTTTTCAAAGAAGACCCCGGTTATTACGGCTGGATTATGCAAGGCGATTTTGCCTTGCATACCAAAAAAATTTTTAAAGCGATAAAGTTGAGATCGGCTGCATTGAAAAAATGAAACCAGCTAACCGCTAATCATTAATCTCTAACCACTAAAGCAACTTCCTCAACGACTTTGGAACATAAAATGTATTATTTTTGTCAACAAATACAACGACGCTGTTCAATTTTATCTCATTTCCATTAAGCTTCACTATATTGGTATTCGGACGAATTTCCAACACATTGTTATTATTTGTGACTGTCAGTACCGGTTCTTCACCGTTATTAGCCAAAAGCGTATAGGAATAATTCGCAAAAACATCCGTGTGTTTTGAAAAATAAGCGCTTGTCAACGATTCAAGACTTTGTTTAAAGCCCATTGTTTTGCGGAAATACTGATTCAATTCGATATTAGTGTGATGACCGGTCAGACGATTGCGTGTGGGATCATAGACTGCCAAAAACACTTCTTCACCGGTGTGACCGTGAGTAGTGAATCCGAAACAAGTGTTTTTATCCAAGATTTCGGATACTACCTGCGCTAAGAGCAAACCTTTCGACAACCTTTCGCCTGAGAATGTACTTTGCTTGTAATCTGTGCATTGCAAAAGTTGGGCATACTCTGCGTCGCTTAATGAAATTCCGGTTAGTTGGTTGAATACTTCTCGCAAATCGGTTGGATTTGTATCTTGTATTTTAGCAATAAGTTTGTTTTGGCTGGTTTTAAATTTAGAAATGGAACCGAATAACTCGTCTTTTGTTAACGTGGTATAATTGGGACATTTGTTGGAGCCGATACTGAATCCGCTGTTGCCATGATCGGGCACTACCACCACTACCGTCTTTCCGTCGGACTTGGCAAAATCCAACGCTACTCCACAAGCTTTATCAAAAGCGAGGAAATCGGTAATAAGAGCAGCCGGGTCGTTGGCATGCGCTGCCCAATCCACTTTGCTTCCTTCTACCATTAAGAAAAATCCGTTTTTATTTTTTGATAACTTTTCAATGGCTTTTTGGGTCATTTCAGCTAAGGAAGGTTCTTTTACTGTGTCGCGATCGATATCGTACGCCATATCGGTGATTCCGAATAAAGACCACATCCGGTTGCCTTTATAATTTCTGAAGCTGTCGATGCTATTTAAAAAAACGCCGTATCTTTCATTTTTCAGGTACAGCTGTTCGTCTTCAGTTAAAAGACTTGCTCCACCTCCGATGACTACATCCAAATTATTATGAACCATTTGCGGAACAATCCATTTATATTTGCTCCGATCGTAGGTGTGAGCGGCGCAATCGGCAGGCGTAGCATGAGGAAATTCACAGGTAAAGACTAAGCCGGTAGCCCTGTTTTGAGTGATTCGGGCAGCTTCCAGAACGGTCATCATGGGTTGATACGCTTTAGCTGTATCCATCGGAATGATGTCATTCAATGGATCTGCCGGCGGATACATGGCGATATATCCTGCGCGGCTCGGATAACCGGTCATATAACAGGAAGTGGTAGGCGCCGAATCGCCGATGGGTGCATTCGACGAATACGTGAAGATTGTTCCACAAAGGTATGGATCGATATTCAATCCATTCATATTCTGCTGATTATATCTCTGATACCAACGGGCTGCCGAAACAACAGGCAACGACGTCCCGTCGGGAATTAGCAGAATAACATTTTTAACCGCTTTGTTTTGCGCAACTATACTGCCGGTTACCACGAAGACCAACAGTAGAATACTAATAATTCGTTTCATATATGTTTTATATTTGTTACTTTTCAATAAAAAAACAACCTTCGTACATTTTTTGTTGTCGTTTCTGCGATTCTCTCGACAGAAAGATTATAAACCTCCGCTAATTTTACCGCTACATTTAATAAATACGCCGGTTCATTTCTTTTTCCACGATAAGGAACAGGTGGAAGATAAGGCGAATCGGTTTCCAAAATAATCCGTTCGAGAGGAAACAACGGCAGATAATCACGAAAATCCGCCTTTTTATAGGTAATTACGCCATTAATTCCAATCATGAAATTTTTGCATAATGCAATTTCTTCCAATTCTTCTCTTGTACCTCCAAAGCTATGAAAAACGCCACGCAACCGATCAACACCCACTTTATATAAACTTTCGAAAACTTGTGGAAAAGCTTCTCTAGTATGGATAGCTACCGGCAGATTCCACTCAATGCTCCACCTTAATTGTTCTTCAAAAGCCGCTATTTGCTCGTTTATAAATGTTTGATCCCAATACAAATCCAGTCCGATTTCGCCGATGGCAATGTATTTTCGTTTAGTCAATTCGGCTTTTATCACTTCCAAGTCGCGTTGATAATTGGTTTTCACACTTGTGGGATGCAACCCCATCATCGGATAACAACACGCAGGATATTGGTCTGCCGTGCAATTCAAATGTTCAATGGTTTCCTTATCAATATTTGGAAGACAGAATTGTTGGATTCCTACTTCCATTGCTCTTTTTATCACGAGTTCTCTATCCGAATCGAATTCTTCTAAAAACAGATGTGTATGACTATCTATTAAATACATTACTTATCAATTCCATTTAATGAATTGCCGATTAATAATCTCTTTCAATTAAATCTCCGGCAATATCTTCCAAGACTTTTTTCTTTGTTGTTTCAACTGACACTTTTTGTAAAACGCTTATTGCTTGATTATAATAGTTTTGTAATACTAACTTTGTTTTTTCCTTAACAAATAAATTGTCATAAAGCTGACGAATCGCTATTATTTTTTCTTCCGATTGCCTATCATTACCCAGCCAATATAGCAAGGTTTCCTTATCTTCCTTTCCTGCTGTTTCTAACGCGGTTACTAATAAAAAGGTTTTTTTATTACAAAGAATATCTCCTCCTATCTTTTTCCCTGTCCTGTTGGGGTCGCCGTAAACATCCAACCAATCATCCTTAATTTGAAAAGCGGTTCCTAACAAAACGCCAAAATCATAGAGATTTTGTTGGTCGATTTCAGAAGCACCACCGATAATAGCGCCGCTTTTGAGGCAAGCGCCCAGCATAACGGCTGTTTTTAGCCGGATCATTTCAACATATTCTTTCTCCGAAATAAAGGATTGTTTCTCATACTCCATATCATATTGTTGCCCTTCGCAAATCTTGGCTGCCGTATCGGAAAACAAATCCAATAATACAGTTAAATTCAGGGGTGGAGATTTTGTCATATACATATAGGAAAGAATCAACATGGCATCACCAGATAAGATAGCTGTATTCTCATCCCATTTTTTATGAACGGTAGCTTGTCCTCTCCGCAAGTCGGCTTTATCCATCACATCGTCGTGCATAAGGGTAAAATTATGGAAAATTTCCCAGGCTAAAGCCGTATTTATCACGTCATCCACGTTGCCGGAAAATAAATTACAAGCTAACAACGTTAATGCAGGGCGTATTTTTTTCCCTTTTAATGTAAGCAAATAGGCAATCGGATCGTATAACCCCGATGCGCTATTCGGATATGCAATGGATTGAAGTTCCTTATTAACAATATTCAAAGCATCCGGGAACGTCATTTGGAAATGATTATTTTTCATTTCATTTAATTCATACTGCAAAGTTAGGGTTTTCTTTTGAAAAAAACGAAAAAAATAATAACTTGATGTTGTCATTCATTCAGCAAGTAAATCGCTATTTAGGGTCTGCTGTTAAATTAATCAGTATATTACCAAGCATTTTCCGAAAATCTACAAACAATGACGCGTCGAATGGTTCTTCATCTATGAAACTTGGATACCCAAGAAATACTGCATATACACGTTCTCCGATATCTGCGTTACCGTTTCCCTGTCGTAAAAAACAACATGTACTTGATTATCAGAGATCCTATCACTATCCGTGGATTCAACCCAGGTCGTCCTGCTCCCGTATTGACAAGTTGATGCCGGCAATGAGAACATATCTCATCCCATGGTATCAACCCTGCTAAAACTACCCATCGGTTGCGCGGATTTAATGTCTTTGAAAACGGCGCCTCAAAATCACCTTCCAATTCCAACTGTTTCGGACTCTCGTATCGTGGATTAAATGCACGACTTTTTCGCTCTTTTTCATTTTTCCTTGCACTTTTTTTATCCAAAAGTACACCTTTTTTATTTTATTTCAAAGTTTTATGAATAAATCAGCAGACCCTATTTATCTTTGGAGTTAAATTCCGACGCAAAGTACGGTTTCTTTTTTTATAAATGAATACTTGGTGTAGCTCGCAAATTTTTCGCTACTCCCATAAATAACGGTAAGAAGCAAAACGTGCCGAAAAACGAAACTACCAATCCACCTATCGTCCCTGCAGCCAGCGGAAACCAGAACGCTTCTTTGTATTCGCCGATCATGAATGGGAGAAATCCCAAAGAAGTTGAAACGAACGTCAAGAAAATCGGTTTTATTTTGGCATCCCAAGCTTTGATATAGGCTTTCAACGGTGAGAGTTTCCATCTATGACGGATGTTGTTATATTCGTTAAGCACATTTATATTGGCATTGACCGACAATCCGCACAAGAGAACAAACGCTGCAAATCCTCCCTGGTCAAATTTTAAATTGAACAGATAGAAAGTAAGAAAAATTCCGATGAAGGATATTGGAATGACAAAAATGACTGCTAATGGCAGTTTCAGTGAATTGAAGAGGATGCTGCATATAAAGTAGATAATAACGAAAATTAATAACAATAAGGCATACTGTTTGCTGTTTTCTTTGCCCCAATTCCAATACTGTGAATCACTTTTGATGGTGTAACCCATGGGTAATTCCATTTGAAACTCTTTAATGTTATTTTCCAACACCTTGCGTCCCTGTTCATAAGCGCCGATGTATTCGTATTGAAGGCAAAGCCTGTATTGCTGATTTTCCTTAACTATGTTTTGAGGCGCCTGCATTTTTTGCAGTTTTGCCAACTCTATCAACTTGTATTCCTTGTCTTTCCCGATTCTTCCGGGGAAATGCTCCAGGCTCCAAATATCGTATTTCTTCGATTGCTTTGAATTAAGAACGATTCGTTCCAAGCCGTACTCACCGGAAAGATAACCTGCATAAATATCCTGTCCAAACATCGGTTGCATGGATGCAAACAATTGAATCGGCTGAATGTTTTCCTGTGCCAGCCGTTCGAGATTCAAATCGAAAATAAATTCTTGATAATCATCTTTATACCAACTGAACTCCGAGTTGATAAATACCTCTTTTATCCGGCGGTAACCAAGAAGTCGTGATTTGAACTTTTCGGCTAAATTCCACAATTCATCATAATTGTAACCATACATTAACACCCGATAATTTCCAGCAGATTCCCGAACATCATGTTGTCTATCACCAAAGTTAGTGATATTGTAATTCCTGCAAGGGAATAAAGTTGTATTTCCAGCCTACCTAAATAATAGAAAATAACTGCAATTGCGAGATTCATAACTAACGACAGAAAAATCATCAGCAGGTATTTGAAACTTCTGTAAATAACTAGCATGAAAACCAATAGGATAATGAATGTCAGAACCGATCGAAACCAGACTTTATTCAATTCAATTCCAATATATTCCGTAGCATCATAACTTAAATGGACTTCATATCCGGCGGGAAACGACTGTTCGATTTCCTTTAATTTTTCCTTTATCTTCTTTCTCAAATCTAATTGATTAGCTCTCTCTTCCGATACAATTGATAGATAAATTGAGTTCAGCCCGTTGATACGGTAATAGCTGCTTGCCTCCTGTCCGTTGTGAGTGACCGTAACCAATTTATCTAAGGTGATTCGTTCTCCTCCGATATTTTTTACAATAATACTTGCCGGATCAAATTCCTTTTCATTGTTGTTTTTAGACAGTATTGTCACACGAATCCATTCGGTTGAATCAACCGTAGTCGTTCCTAAAAATTCTTTATTTAAGGAGTTTTGGATAGCCGATTGAATATCTTGCACGGTAATACCGAGAGTCTCCAATTGCTTGTAATCGTATTCAAACCGCCATTCCATGGGCATTGCGCCACTGACGTCAATTCGGTTGATACCGGAAATTTGTGCCAGTTGAGGTTTGATATTATTTTCCGTATAGAGGTGAATAATAATTGGATTAGCAGGAGCATTAACCGTATAGCTGAGGAAAGGGCGACCGGCTCTTCCGTCTGATTGACTCAGGGAGATATTTGGATATGAAGTACCCTCCGGCAAAAACGACCACGTTTGCCGGATAATAGTGGACACTTCAAATCTGGCGACCTCCATCTCGGTATGTTTATTAAAACGGATACTAATATTTCCCCATCCGTTTCCAGAAGTCGAACTGATATTTTCTACCCCTTTGATTCGTGCCAGCATCTCTTCCAGCCTGGATGTCGCTTTCATCTCAATCACGCGAGCTGCATTGCCTTGCAAACTGAAATTGACATTTACTTCCGGCAACGTCTGTGAAGGCGATAACTTGACTGGTAAAAGAGGTATGAGAGCTAAACCTGCCAGTGTCAAACAGAAGAAAACAAGAATTATTGAAAAAGACGATACTCTCATTATAATTCCTAATTCTTAATTATATTTAATTTTTCACTTTTTTCAAAGTCAAACAGTGTCAATTTTCTGATTTTATAGTAACTTAACCAATAATTCTGTAGGGAATATATGTAATTCTTTTGTGCTTCCTCTTTTCTGTTCAACGAAAGCGTCAAACTGTTGATGTCGGCTTTGCCGATGATAAAGCGTTCTTTCGTTGTGTTGTATGCCATATTAGCCAACTGGAGCGCTTCTTCTGCGCTTTGAATCATATCCTGTTGTACATTGAAATCGTTTACGGTCATTACTACGTCCTGTTCCAAGCTAATTTCTTTTTGCTGGACTGATATTTTGGTTACATTCAAGTTATTTTGTGCTACTTTCACATGTCCTTTTCGTACTCCCCAATCCACTAAAGGAATAGTAAATCCTATAGAAACGACGTTTTGTTGCATGGGCTTACGGTAAACATCAATAAATGAACCGGCAACATTGTTGAACCCGAAACTTGCAGTGAAAGAAGCATCAAATAAAGCGCTTTTCTTTGCCTGATCGAGTAACCGCTCCGCTTCGAAGATATACTGCCGGTCCCCGAGAAAGTCGGGATTGTTCTCTTTTGCTCGCGCCAGTGCAGCAGCAACTGAAATGTTCATATCGCTGGGGCGTTCCGGCAAATCAAGCTTTACTGTCGTTCCTTTGTCTAAGTTTAAGTAGGAAACGAATGCAGATATAGCACGTTTCAAGCTAATTTCAGCATTCTTCAAAGTGTTCCGCGCATTGATAGCGTCTAATTGCAAAGTCAACAGATCGGATTGCGGAATAGAAGCTATTTTATAGCGTTCTGTCCCGATGCGAAACAAGGTATCGCTTGATGCCAAATTACTAAGAGCCATGTCGTATTCAGTCTGTGCCATAGCCAGATCAAAGAAATGTTGAGTGGATTCTTCCGAAATAGCTTCTCGGTCATAGAGAAATTGTTTCATAGCTTTCTCGTATTTGAGCGGTTCAATCCGGTTATCCCATTTGAAACTGTTGAACCCGAAAAGACTCTGTGTGTACCCCACTTGGAAAGGAACAGAACTGTATTGAGAATAGATGATATCGCTACTAAAGTTTCGCATGAATCCAATGTCGCTATTAATAAAAAATGTACCGCCAGTCAAATCAAAATTCTGTTGGATAGAGAGACTGCCAAAAGAATACAGTGATTGCTGTTCGCGGAAAATATCTAAATTGCTTTGTGAGTCATAGCTACGGACAATATCACGATAATATTGAAAAGGAGTCATCGACAAGGTCATCGACGGAAGCCTTGCCGCCCTGTATGAACGGAATGCCCAAGAACTTGCCTGGTATTGATTTTTTGCAATGAATGCCTGCAACGAGCTGTCGGAAGCAATTTCAATAGTCCGGCTCAAACTCAGCTCAAGGGGCTGAGCGGAAAGGTTGTAACTTGCAATAAGAGTAAAGTAAAAAATTAAAAAGTAGCGAGTGACGAGAGACAAGTGACAATTAACGAAAATTATTTTTCTATCATATATCATAATTCATAATTTATAATTCTTGTTTCCTATAAAGACGCCAATATACCATCGGCACAACAAATAAACTGACCAATGTTCCAATAATCATGCCGCCCATTGTAGCGATAGCAAGCGGCTTTTCGAGTTCAGCGCCCATGCTGAAACTGACAAGTAAAGGCGCCATACAGACAACTGCGGTAAGATTGGTCATCAAGATAGCTTTCAAACGGCGGCGACCGGCTGTATGAATGGCATCCATCAGCGGATAGCCTTCTTTGCGCAACTGATTCATCACATCTACTTTTAGAATACTGTCGTTGATAATGACACCGCACGATACGACAATTCCAATAGCAGACATCAGGTTCAAACTTTGTCCAAAAACATAGAGTAAAGCAAGAGATGCTGTTATATCGATTGGAAGCTCCATGAGAACAAGCAAAGGCTGAACGAAACTCTCGAATTGCGCGGCAAGGATAAAGTACATGAGAAGAATGGATATTATCAGAATAACAATCAACCGGTTAATCATCTTTTGATTGGAAAAGAAAGTTCCTGAGAAATCCACTTCCCAGCGATTATCAGTGTTGACCATTTTCCTGACTTTTTGGATGATGTTTTCTACCTTTCCTGTATTGTAAAATTTCATCGGAATATATTCGCCATTCTTGCCAGCAATAATAGTTTTTAAGTCTTCGGAAGGTGTGACGGAAACAAATGTACTGAGTGGAACACGATTACTTTGACCGTTTTCGCCGGGTTGAGTATAAATCATTATCCGGTCGATAACATCGCGCACATTCTGGTCTTCATTCCCCAACACAATAGGCAGGTATTGCTGGTAGGAACGGAGTACCGAAAATTCGTTTTCTTTGAATCCTGTGAGTAAAGCCTGATACACCTCATTGTATGAGACTTTATATAAAAGAAGTTTTTCCCAGTCTATATGCAAGTTTAATTGTTTTTGGAACGATAAGCCGACAGGAGTTTCGCCGGTAGTTTTAGCCAAATCCTTTTCGAGGTTCCGTATGGTTTGAGCGTCAGGTGCTTCTGTTCGATTACGGGTATAAAATTCAACTACCAAATCGGGATCGCCGGTTGAAAAGATTTTTTCAAAAATAGTGCCTACCGGAGAAAACGTAACAATAGCATTGGGATAGTTTTTGGCAAAATATTCGCTGACTGCCTTTTTAGTTTTAACTATGTCTTTTTTCTCAGGTGTTTTCAAGTAAACCTGTGTTTCGGAAGAAGTCTGTTCTCTTTCGCGATTCAGAATAAACTGTTGCTGAGCAACCAAAGCGGAATTTTCTACAGTCATACTGCTTATTGCTGAAAGAAAATGAAGTGTCCGGTCATTATTTTCTCCTACATGGATGTTTTCATTCCAATCAATATTGACTAATAATTCATTCTGACTGATAAATATGTTATTAATCTCTGGCAGGGAAAATCTGTTTTCTATTTCACCTTTAGTGTTCCGAATGGTCAGGCTGTAATGTAAAGGCTATTTCCAATTGATGGTTGATCTTGATATAAATAAAAATGCCCCTTTTGATATTCCAAATTAGTTGCAAATTGATTAATAACAATTCTTTAAATTAATTGTTTTTTTGAAAATGTATGGTTTGTCGGATTAATAACAGTCAATTTTAGAAAAAACCTTAATTATTTCTATCACTTACTTTACAATATTTTTTTGATATCATATGTATATATTCTTGTAACAAATCGAGAGAATTTGGATCAATGATCAAGGTGTGTTTTGAAGTCTTAGCATCATTTATAAATACCATATAAGGAACATTTGATTTATCGACAGTCAAGCCCAAATCATTCATAAACATTAAATATACAGGATTTATAAGGACGCATCTTTACTTTCATTTCCCTAACAGTGCCTCCTGAAGCTATAATGATGATGTTTACACATGGTATACTATCTTTTAGCTGTTCTAATTTTGCACATATTTCGTCGATACAATCTCCGCAATAACTTAAAGGGTATCTAAAAATTAAATAGATAGAATCTCTATTTAAGATTTTTTTCAAAGTACTCGGATTATTATCATAAGAGATTATTTCTTTATTTAGATTTAGAAATACATTGTCGGATTCAATTCCTGTAATGCGACCCTGATTTTCATTACAATTAACACACGGTTTATTATGTGAAAATTTTGTATTTTCTTTTCGTAAATTAGTCTGTGAATTAATTACAACTGTAAGGCTAAAGACAACTAACGCAACAATAATAATAATATATAATTTATTATTTTTCATTTTTTAACTATTTAAATCCATAAATAAACAATATAGGGTTATCATCCTCTTTCGTTTTATCAAACATTTCTTTAAATCGTCGAACAGTAGGGTTGCTTACATCTAATTTATCTTTCAGTCCAAGCAAGTAGTCAGGATTCGCAATTCCAATAAATTGGTCATTCGGAAGAGAATAAACAATTCTAAAAAAAGGAACTTTTTTAATTAATTTGTCGTCATAATTGTATAAATATCGAAACCCTTCTTTTTTTTGTTTATCAAATAAAAAATAACCTAATATCATACCTTGTTCATTATATTCTAAAAGGATTTTATTTTTTGTTTCAAATATCGCTGTAAATCCTGTAAAATAACCCTCTTTTCCCAATCTGAATATTTCAGAAGAATAAGAAGATGTATTCGGCGCAATTTGTTCTTTTTTTATCAACCTTTGAGATGTTTCAACTATATATTTTGTTGAAAACATTGATTTTGAATAGCAATAAATCGTATCGGATAATGGCATGATAAAATGTATTTCATCTTCAAATTTAACCATTGGATGGTTCGAAAAAGAATATAAATAATTATTCAACTTAATAGGATTATAAGTATAATACTTCCCTTTTAAATGACCTGTATTAAGATTAATAATAGAATAAGCCATATTGTCTTCCATACTCATATTCATCATATTGTATAGTAATAGGTTATTGTTGTCTGACAATAAAGCTTGTCTGCTTCTTCTTATGTTTTCAATCGGCACATGGATTGAAGACAAAAATTTTCCTGTAAAATCGTATGTGATGAATGATCCTTTTGCATCATCAACAATTACTATTTTATTATTCTCATTATCAACATAAAATGTGCTTAAATTTATATATTCATCAGGACCATCTCCTTTTCTTCCTATTTTTGAAATAAAATTTCCTTCTTTATTAAATACATAAAGACAATTACTCAAATCTAATAAGAAAATCAACGAATCATTCATTTCCAATTGCCTGAGATCAGTAATTAAACAATTCGGATTTGTTTCCAATTTTATGAAAGATATGGAATCATAAGCCGGTTGATCATTACTGGGGCCTTCTAGACAATTAAGGCAATGAAGCTGTTCACAGTTAAACACCTGTTTTTCATTTTTGCAAGATATCTCCAAAAATATAAATAAAATTGAAGAAAGGTAGATTAAATTTTTCATTATTATTTATAATTACTACTAAAAATACTGATTATTCCTTTTTATTATCGAAAAAATAGCTATCCTATATGTTTCCATCGTTTTTATGAATTAATAATAAATTTGAAACACTTGATTTATAATCAACAAAATATGCAAAAAAGTCGATCAAAAAAGATAAGCGGTAAAAACAATTATCCTAATCCTGTTATCTTAACCCCTTGATTGCTAGAAATACAACAGTTTTTTGCTCCTGGAGTACTTGTACATGCCCAACGCTCCCAAGTCACATTGTAGGTTTTCCCTTTAGTAGCTGAAGCATTAACTACAGTATATCCAGCAACAGTTAATTGCCCTGAGATGGTACATTGAACACTATTAACTCCTCCTCCATCACAGACTAATGCCATATTCCAATATCCTCCACTGTTTTTACACATAGTTTCATCGTTAAGAGATGCGCCAGGATCAGTTGTACTCCCTCCGCCAGTTCCAGACCCTCCTGTAGTGGTTCCAGTTCCTGTTCCACCAGATACTGACCCTGTAGATCCACTTCCACTTCCAGAATTATTCGTTTGCGCCAGCACCTCTACATGGAGTTTATTATCCTTCACGCCATAGTTGTTTAATGCATGGCGAACATTGAGTCCTATTGCTAAAACTAAAGCAAGAACACCTAAACCTAACATCATTTTGTTTTTCATAACTCTTTGTTTTTTAAGTTTATATAAAATGTTTACTATAATTCATAATTTATTTTTATGAAATTGCGGATTTCGTTTCACTTCTTCCGAAACGATAATAACTCTTAGTTCTTAACTCTTAGCTCATAATCGTTTCTCTCTTTCAATAATTCCCTGATTTCTTTCTTCAACGAATCTGTATCATACCACAACCTACTGCGAATATTCATATAAATTCCAAAATAAAGCAAGTAAGCAGATAAAACTGCAATCAAACCGGTCTTCCTGTAACCTTTCCATTTTTTGATAAAATATACGCTGTAATATGCAAGTATAAAGCAGGTGCCGATAGTTGCCATGTAAGCATACCGGTCGGCTACCACCGTAAAACGTGACAACGACACAATATGCAAGGCAACTGCAATGTGTATACCAAAAAACAGCAGACCGAAAGTCCATACCTTGTGTGTGATAACTGATTTCCAAAATGCAAGCAACAGAATAGTCAACAGCATCGGATAAAGCAGTAACCACAAGGGTAAAGGATCACCCACTAACGATGGAAAAGGATATATATAAGATAGCTTAAACGAAAAAACCGATTTAAGAAGATATTCCGTAAAAGAATAGCAGGCATAAACTATCCTTTGCCAAGCCGGATAGCCTTCCTGTTCAAATAAACTGCCGCCGGTTTGCGACAAAATGGTGATTATCCCGAAAGCCAATGAAAGAATTAAAAAGGGAATTGCTGCGAACCAGACTTTCGGGTTTTTGAAACTGTGTCCGGTTACCCAGCATATCAACAATATCCATAGCGGAAAACTAACCGCTTGCTCTTTTCCAAAAAACGAACATATGAAAAGGAACAAAGTCAAAAAAAAATATTTTAACTTTTCATTTTTCAGGTATGAAATAAAAGCGATTGTCGCCAACAAATAAAAAAAGGAGTAAATTAATACTTTGGAAGCACTCATCCATGCAACCGACTCTACATTGAATGGATGTATGGCAAAAACCAAAGCGGTGAAAAAAGCGGTTGCTCCTTTGTGTTCAACAACTATTTTCTGGCTTAATTCCAATAAGCGACAAATGCAGACGTAAACAAGTAATGCATTAGCAATGTGTAACAGCAGACTCGTCAAATGAAACCAGAAAGGTTTGTATCCAAAAATGGAATAAAGGAATAAGTAAAGCGATTCATTAAGTGGAGCATATTGCCCGTGATAGAATTCGGTAAATATTGCCCATAAATTCTGCATATTCAACCCGTTTTCAGTGTATTGATTGATAACTACCCATTGGTCATCCCAATAATAAAGGAAATCATTCTCTAATATTGGGAAATAAGCCGAAAATATAATTACGGTTAACAAAAAGGAATAATTCCATGAGTTGAGTTGAACATGTGTAAATTTAACATTTTTCATGTATAATTCATATAGTATTAAGCTAAAACTATTATAGTTATTTAATAATATTAAAATGGATACTTCTAATAATTAGTTTTTTCCATCTTAATTTTATCAAAGAGCCGAAACCCGTTAAAAACTCTGTGAAAAATCACCACAAAGTACGTCAATATTTTTAAGATAAACAATGCTTTTATTGAAAATCTATCTATCTATCTATCTATCATTATATTAAAATTTATAAATCATATTTTTAACAATATACCGGCAAAAGATTCAGTCGTACAATCTGTTCGCAACGACACATATAATAGACAAGATTTATCACTCCAATAATTCCTTTTGCATGTTGAAATCCTATTGACAGTATGCAAAAATCATTCATACTGTTGGTTACAAATCCAAATGCATGTTCAAGCCTGCATCGGGTTTTAGATTTTATGCGATTATGTTCTTTTTGTGCATCTGTAAGCGGTTTCCCTTTAAATTCCTTCTCAATTATTTGAGGTATTATTTTTTTGTCCTTGAGTATTTTCTCTATAGGAACAATACTTTTTTATCTTATTCTACGTTTGTAATAGATAGGAATTTCTATATTTGTAGGTTGTTTTTAACGTTATGCGAAAAATAATTACATTATATTTCATTTATTGGTCTGCATTTTCCCTTCGGGCGCAAGAAGGTAAGTCGACTTTCGACTTTTTGCAGTTGCCTACTTCTGTTCGGGCAGCCGCTTTAGGAGGAACCAATGTTTCGATTGTTGAAAATGATTTGTCGCTGATTTTTCAAAATCCGGCTTTTTTAGGGCAGGAAATGAATATGTCTTTGTCAGCCGGATATTTATCTTATATATCCGACATAAAAATGGGTAATATTGCATTTGCCAAGTCTTTAGGAAAAAGAAGCGCTTGGGGTGTCGGATTCATTTATTCCGATTACGGAAAAATGTTGGAAACAACGGAAGGCAATGAAATTTTAGGAGATTTAAATGCTTCCGATGTCTGTGGAAATATCTTTTTTTCTCGCGATTTAACGGATAAAATTAGAGGAGGAGTCGCTGCAAAATTCATTTATTCGAATTATGCCTACAATACGGCTATTGGATTGGGAGTCGATTTGGGCTTGAGTTATTATGACAAGGATCATAATTTATCTATAGGATTAACGGGAAAAAATTTAGGCCGGCAAATTAAAGCATACGAGACTGAATTAGCCGATCTGCCATGGGATATCCAACTCGGACTTAGTCAGAAGTTGGCTCATGCTCCAATTCGTTATTCTATTACAGCCGTGAATTTAAATCAATGGCAATTTTATAATTTACAGGGAGAAAAGGATGCATTTGGAACTACCCTGATGAAGCATTTTATATTTGGTGTGGAATTTCTTTTCTCGGACAATTTTTGGGTTGGCGTTGGGTATAATACAAAACGAAGCTCCGACCTGCATTTGAGTGAAGGAAACCGGTTTTCCGGATTTTCCGTTGGCGCGGGATTGAGAGTGAAAGCATTTGCTTTCGGCTGTTCCGTCGGACAATACAATCCTTCTGCTACCTCGATAATGCTTAACATTTCCACTTCCTTAGCCGAAATGAAACTGTAGCCGATGAAAAAGATTATTATAGCCATCGATGGGCATTCATCTTGTGGTAAGAGTACTATGGCTAAAGAATTAGCCCGATCCATCCATTATAAATACATCGATAGTGGCGCCATGTATCGAGCCGTGACGCTGTTTTGTTTGGGAAAAGGATTCTTTATCAACGATGTGTTGGATGTAGAAGCTGTCAAGCAATCCATAAACGATATTCATATTTCATTCAAATACAACGAAAAAACCGATAATTCCGATACATACCTGAATGCTGAAAATGTGGAAAAACAAATCCGTAGTATGGCTGTTGCCGACAAGGTAAGCCGGATTGCCGCCATTGGATTTATTCGGGAAGCAATGGTAAAACAACAACAGGCAATGGGGAAAAATAAAGGTATTGTCATGGACGGTAGAGATATAGGAACCGTTGTTTTTCCTGATGCCGAATTGAAATTGTTTGTTACCGCCCGTCCGGAAGTTCGGGCGCAGCGTCGTTTGGATGAATTAACGGCAAAGGGCGAATCCGTTAATTTTAAAGATGTTTTGGATAATATCGAAAAACGTGATTTGATCGACTCTACCCGGAAAGACGGACCTTTACGAAAAGCCCCTGATGCAGTAGTATTAGATAATTCGGATTTGACTATTGCGGAGCAAAATGCTTTCTTACTTAAATTGGTTAAAAGATTAAAAGACTGAAGGAAATGAAAAGTTATCTATTTCCACAGATAACGCAAACGATGCTTATGACGCATCGTTGACTATTATTTCAGCATTGATTAATTACCACACCACCATCAAGGCTAAAACCATTGTATACAATTATTGTGTGCTTGAAAGCGCGACCGAAGAGCGGCTGGGAATACTAACCATAAAGAAACGGTCGTTTAAAATATACATCAGATGACATAGAAAAAAAGAAGAAAACACAAAAAAATTCAAAAAATTTCACATAATTTTAATTTTATTTGCATAGATTAGGAAAAATACTTATATTTGTACGTTTTTTGTTTAATGCAGCAATTTTTTTAAAATGAATAATTTAAACGACTGTTTAAATTAGAAAAGCTCAAAAAAATATAAAAACAAAATGTTGTTTATTGTTAAATCATAAAAATGTAGATTAATGGAAAAATCTTTAATTCTTAAACATTCAAAAATGTGGAAAAGCATTC